>Ga0081473_128191_pt1 | contig 88955 bp, 104 predicted proteins | sample CisSprmetagenome_FD_70977 | JGI IMG/M metagenome (GOLD analysis project Ga0081473, IMG submission 70977) | Hypoxic/sulfidic aquatic microbial communities from Cistern Spring, Yellowstone National Park, USA v2 (version 2) | ecosystem: Environmental > Aquatic > Thermal springs > Hot (42-90C) >...
CAACCAGCTCTAGAAAAGTACCTATCACATGACCCATCGATATAGTGTCAAGACCTAGCTCATTACATAAATAATTAGCTTTAGAGACAGCAGCAAGATCTCCTGTTCCAGTCTGCGCACCGAGAGCCCAGACAGTCTCGTACTCAGGACCTCCTCCCTCACCGGTGAAAGGAGGCTTGGTAATTCTAGTATATCTTGCACAACCAATTGGACATCCTTCACATATCTCCTCCTTCTGCCTCTCCCAATCCATTATATCTCTTGCAATAGTTTCACCACTAATCTTCTCAGCCTCTGGAAAGACACCTGTCTGGAAGTTTCTTGTTGGAAATATTCCATGAGCATTTATTATATTTACAAGAACAGCTGTGCCATATTTAGGCAGACCTTCGCTGGTCACAGGAGATTTCTTTATAAGATCCATTGATTTCATAACTACTTCTTTGAACTTAGCCTCATCAGCTATTGGAGGCCTCATATGACCTCTCACAGCAATAGCTTTGAAATTCTTGCTGCCCCACACAGCACCGTGGCCACCACGTCCTGCAGCTCTGTTTTTATCATTCATTATAGAGGCGAATCTAACTAAATTCTCTCCTGCAGGACCTATACAGGCAACAGATATTTTTCTAGCTTCATCTTTACCTACTACTGGCGTAAGTTCTTCTATGATCATATCAGTAGTTGTATGAACATCTTTGCCCCAGAGATGTTCAGCGTCTTTAAGCTCTGCCTTACCATCATGAATCCATAGATAAACAGGTCTCTCAGCTCTGCCTTCAATAATCACAAGATCAAAACCTGCATACTTTAGCTCAGGCCCGAATCTACCGCCGCTCTGAGAGTCGTGTATAGAGTTAGTTAATGGAGACTTTGTTACTGAAGCCCATCTACCTGCAGAAGGTATGCCTGAAACACCTGTTATAGGTCCTGTAGCAATTATAGCCTTATTCTCAGGACTGAAAGGATCTATCTTAGGATTAACTTCTTTCAACATATAATAGACTCCTAGACCTCTGCCTCCTAACCATTTTCTCAAAACATTCTCTGGAGGCAAAGACTCTATATAAACTTTTTCACTCCAAAGATCGACTCTTAAAACTCTGCCCATATATCCTCCAGGCATAACAAAACACCTTTTCAGAAAATGTTTTTATTAATAAAATAATAAATATTTCATAATAAAATTGATCTAGCTTTATTAACAAATAAATTAAAGATTTTTTGTTATAAATTTTCAAGGAGTAATATCAATGAAAAAAGTTATAGTAAAATTCATATCTGTGTTTGCTGAGAAGATGGGGCGTGAAAGAGTTTATGAGTTAAATGATGATGCGACAATTGAAGATCTTGTTGAGATTATATCAAAAGAGTTAGAAGAGATAAAATCAAAAGGAGTTGTATATGTAAACTATAGATTCCCAAAAGAAAGACAGATTCTTAACGATGGCGACGAGATCCTTATAATGCCATTGTTCGCAGGAGGCTAATAAATTAAAGAGAATATGTTTCATGAAAGTTTATTCTATCTCAAATAAACTTCTTATAATGGGATCTCATGGGTAATATAAAAGTCAATGAGAAAATCACAAATATCGAGAGAAAAATTGTATGGATAGATGATCCTATGCCACTTGTTGGTCACATAGCTTTCGGCATTGTTGATAGAGGAACTAATCTTCTTCAGGTGAGACCTTACACAGCATGTAATCTTTCTTGCATATTTTGTTCTGTTGATGCAGGTCCTAACAGCAGGAGTAGAGTAGCTGAATTTATAGTTAATATTGATCATCTTATTGATTGGGTTAAATACGTGATGAGTTTCAAAAGATCTAGGAGAATTCATATATTAATTGACGGCGTCGGAGAGCCTCTTCTACATCCCAAGATAATAGATCTTATACAGAGACTTAGAGAGATAGAAAGAATTGGAGAGATAGCTGTAGAGACACACGGAGGAGTATTGAATGAGAGAATTATAAAAGATCTTAGGGATGCTGGTTTGACAAGAATTAATGTCTCAGTCCACAGCCTAGATCCTTTGAAAGCCTCATGGTTGACAGGCACTGACAAATATGATATTAAAAAAGTCCTTGAAATGATAATTTACGCAAACAATATAGGTATAGACATAATGTTGACTCCTGTATGGATCCCTGGAGTAAACGATCATGATATAGAAGAGATAGTTTTGTGGGCTAAAGATAATATTAGAAATAATAGCTCTCCGATATTAGGTGTTCAGAAATATATTGTTCATAAGAGAGGCAGAAGAATCTCCGGAGTTGATGAGCCTAGCTGGGATCATTTTTATAACTTTCTAAATGTTTTAGAGAAGAAAACAGGTGTGAAACTAAAAATCAGTCCGCAAGATTTTGATGTTAAGCCTGATAACCCTCTTCCAAAACCTATGAAGATAGGAGATAAAGTAGTCGTCAAAATATATTCAATTGGATGGCTAAGAGGAGAGTATATAGGATATGCGAAAAATAGAGTCGTCACTATATTAACAGATCAAGAGTTAGAAAAAGATGTTGAGGCTAGAGTAAAGATTATATATGATAAAGATAATATATATTTGTCGAGAATATACTGAGAACAAAACTGTTATTTCTAGAACAAAGGCTTGTTTCTACTTTTATTTCTAGGCTCATAAGAGCTTCTAATGATCCTTACGATATCCTGAGCCTTCTCCTCTGAGAGACCTTCTACTCTACTAAGCTCTGAGGCTGAGGCGTTAAAAATCTTCTGTACCGAGCCGAATGTCTCTAAAAGTTTTTCAGAGAGCTTAGGACCCACGTGTGGAAGACATTGAACGATATACTCCTGCCATTCTCTTATGTCGTCTGTCATAGGTTTTTTCTCTTTTCTAATGACTCTAGAGGGGCTTCTCGCATTAATTTTAGATGCTAGAGAGAATATTAAATAAGCTGTCTCTTCAACATCCGAAGTATATAAAATGGAGACATTATTTTGTTGAGCTATAAATGCTAATGCGCCATAAACTGCTTTCCATCTATCTGTAAGCTCTCTAATTTTTCTTGGAGATCCTTCTATAATCACAAAGATCTTATCATATACCTCAGAAGCTCTCTTGATCTGGTCGAAAATTCTTTTATCAAAAACGCTTCTCACAAGATCATCTATTCTTTTTCTCTCAACAATCTGGTCTCCAAATAAATAGTCTCCTATCTCAAGCATTTTGAACTCTATATAGGCACCCAATTTAATCAAATGATCAGCTACTCCAGAACTTTTCTCTCTTTCGTCAACAAAGATCTTTGGTTGCAAAACTGTCTCCACAATAATGATTCGTTATAAGAAGATTTAAAATAATTAACATCATGATCTGCAAGAGCAGTATTATTCTGAGAGCCATGAAGGAACGAGCCTGATGATGATTTCCTCTCTATAACCTATCAAAGCTTTTACAAAACCCTTTAACATTAGATCAACATTTTTGTCGCCAGTATCAATATACAATTTATAATCTTTTCCTATCTTGCTGAGACTTGTCACTATGATCAGATTTTCTCTGCTGACTCTCTTCCAGATCTCTGGAGTAATCTGTTGATTACCTCTTCCAATCAGAAATTTTGTTCCTCCAATTGGAGTTAATATGATTTTTATTTTCCCAAATTTTTTAACTAGATCTTTAATCTCCTTGCTAGAAAGATCTTTTCCAATAATTTTTTTATCATATAAAGCATCGACACCAAAAGCGGTCTTTTCAATAGATAGATACTCAAATATTTTTTTCAAAGTTCCTCCAGGACCTATTAAATAAAGAGTCTCTTTATTTTCGCTCATGATCTCATCTAAATATTTGGCGACACCTTCATAATCAAGGTCGGCATATGTCGTTGACGATTTAACATCCTGGATTAGGCCTTGTACAAATATTGTGTTAAGCTCTCCAAAGAATCTTATGTTTAAAGATCCTTCTCTTAAGCTATTTTCGTCAGCATCAATAACAGGTCTCTTAACAACTGTAGCCTCATCTTTAATATATGATGTCAATACATATGCTGACATCTCTGGGCTTATAGCAAATATCCCGCTATAAACTTTTACTCCAGCTGGTATGCCTAAGACTAACATATCTTCATGACCAGATCTTTTGAGAGCCTCTGAAACATCTCTGGCAGTCCCATCTCCACCTACAAGAACAATTATTTCACATTCTCTCGAGTGTTTCTCAACAAATTCTATGGTATGATCTTTGGTGGTAAGACCATCGACAAGTTCTTTCTCGAGAGATACGCATCTTACCTCTTGAAAGATATTTTGAAAACTTTTAACAATGCTGCATCCCATAGGATCTTGTGGAGTTATCATGATCACGTTCTTAAACACATCTTTATCTAGAGATTCTAAAAATCTTCTTGCTTTATCATATGATGTGAATCTATATCCTTCAGAAATAAGCTTCTTAATATCTACATAATCGCTTCCTTTAAGACCAGGCTCTCCACCTATGCCTGCCACAGGATTTATAAAAAAACATATTTTAAAAGATCTTTTCAATATCATTCATCTATTTCTTTTTCTTTTTCTTCTTCTCCTCTTCCTCTTCTCTCTCAATCTGTTCTACTATGACGCCCACGCCTAAAATAGATCTAAAGACCTGATCTAGATATCTTATGTGAACACCTTTTGATCCTATGAATGCTCCAGCCCCCTCTCTATCGATCACAACTTTCAGCTGGGGTCCTGCAAAATCAGCTTCAATAATATGTTTATGAATCCATGAGACTGGATGTAAAGATCTTATCCAATCTTTAAATTCTAATGATAATTCTAATCCTCTTATCTTTCCTCCAGACTCTTTCTCAATCGCCTGGATCCTCTCGCCTCCTTTCCCAATAAGTCTCCCAGGAGTTTTTGTGACTATAACATAATCTGGCACTGATTCTTTCGGGATCCCATATTGATCTCTTACAGATGATAATTCAAATATGGTCACTATATCTGCATCTGGCGCATGTAATCTACATAGATCTAAGATCTTAAGCTCATTCTCATTGAGACTTCTGTTTCTAAGCTGCAACTCAATTAATAGTTTAAGACCTTTCTTAGCACCAGGTCTCACAACATCTTTTACACCAAGATCAATTACTTTAGCTCTCTCCTCGCTCATTAAGATCTCTCTTACTATAGCTGAAGAGTCTCTCTCAACTCTCTTAAGTCTCTGAAACACTGGGTCTCCTGCTATAATAAGCTTGCTATTATTACCTACTCTGATCAAGACTTCGATGACGCTTTCAGCAGGCATGTTCTGAATATCATCTATAAATATAAGTGATTTATCAAAAGATCTTCCTTTTAAATAATGAAGATCTACAAACACGATCTTTTGTTTATTAATAAGATCTTGCAACAAATCTATAGGCACATATGGTGAGAGAAGATCTGACACATATTCTCTCGCAAGATCTCTGAAAGTCTCTACACCAAGATCAGAGCTCACAGTTGATCCGCTTAAAATATTAACTATAGGTCTGACTACAAGAAACTTATCAAATTTTCCTTCTGAAACCTGATCCAGTCCATATAATAATGCTATAAGACTTTTACCACTTCCAGTCGGTCCGAAGACCCCTATAATATCTATATTAGGATCTTTCAACGCCTCTATATATCTCTCTTGACCTGGTGTGGCAGGCGATATCTTCTCTAGAAAGCCTGTCAATATCTAGACCCATATAAACGTTTTTGAATTAAAACCTTTAAACATAACTGATCCATAACAATTTTTAATAATACTTTTTATCTGATTAGTTACTGAGTGTGTGTTTATGAGAAAAAGATATCCTGCTGTTGCTGGAACATTCTATGAGGCATCTAAAGATAAGTTGATTAGCAGAATAGAATGGGCTTTTAAACATCCATTCGGCCCAGGAGATCTTCCTAAGATAAGTTCTTCGAGAGATCCTAAGGTAAAACTTTTTATCTCGCCACATGCGGGATACATATACAGCGGACCGGTGGCTTCTCACGTGTATTATAAAATTGCCTCAGGCGGAAACCCGGGGGTATTTATCATAGCAGGTCCTAATCACACTGGCATGGGATCTCTTGTTGCAACAACTTTAGATGTTGTCTGGGAGACTCCTTTAGGCTCTATAGAAGTTGATAGAGAGTTTGCCAGAGAGATCATGAGAAACAGTAGTTATCTTGATGATGATCTTACAGCTCATTATAGTGAACATTCAGTGGAAGTTCAGATACCATTTCTACAATATATTTTTGGGAGAAATTTTAAGATAATCCCTATAGTTATAATGCTTCAGAGACCAGAGGTCGCTAAAGATCTTGCTAAAGCAATTATAGAGGCCTCAAACAGATTAGGCAGAGACTTTGTTTATATAGCATCTTCTGACTGGACACATTATGAGCCTCATGAAATTGCTTATAGAAAAGATATGGAGGCTCTGAAATATGTTGAGAATCTAGATCTGGAGAACTTTTATAAATATATTGAGAGCACGGGACACACAGCATGTGGAATAGGTCCTATAATGTTGTTTATAGAACTTGCTAAAAGACTAGGCTTTTCAAAAGGTCAGATACTTAAGTACGCGACCTCAGGCGACGTCACTGGAGAGAAGGACTGGGTAGTAGGTTATGCAGCGGTGACAGCTGTGTAAAGATCTATTTTATATAGAGCTGATTATATGAATACTATAAGAATATCTCTTAAAATTGATAAGATCCCTGTTCCCGTGTTTGGCGTGCCAATTCCTAAAAGAATCAATCCTATCATAATTATTCTGACAGGTAATAAACTATGGATCAGAGGAGAGATCTATTATAGATCTTTTCAAGAGACTTTCTGCAAAAGATCGTTGGAAAGATCTAATAGAATTCTTATGAGAAGGATCATAGATTTTGTAGAGAGATTATCAGAAGAGATGGATGCGAAAATATGTTTTAAACTTGATGTAGATGCTGAAGGATATAATCTGCCAGACATATCTTCATATACTATAATAACCTCAGTCATATCATCTTCATTAGTAGGAGACGAGATAGATCCTATAGATCTTCAGAAATCTCTTATCGTCATAGACAGATCTCTTAATATATATTCCGACTATATAGAGGCGTCAAGATTCGCGTTTGCAATGAGAAGAAACATCGCCTTTAGAAGAGGTGAGGAGACAGTTGATCTTGGAAATGATCTTTTGATTAATAAAATTAATGTGAGGAGACATGTTAAAATCTCTGGAGTAGAAGAGGATCTTTTGGAGGGAGAGATAGGAGATCTTCTCACAAAATTAGTAGGCTATTATATTCTCAAGATCATAAGATTATTAAGAGAGAAACCGGATAATCTCGAGAATATGATACATCATAAAATAAAGATCTTGAAGAAGTTCTGGGAGATCCTTTATAATATACATAGTAGAAAATACGACTATATATATGATGAGTGGAGAGGAGTAGCATTATCTGAGATGATTTTTAATAAAGATTTAAACAGAGAACGACAAAACGTTAAATGAGATAATCCATCAGCTAACCCTGTCGTATAACTTGATTTGAAAAAATAATTTTTATTCAAGAAAAGTCTAATGAAAATAGCCTTTTGAGGCCTGAGAATCTAGATCCTTGATATGAGCTCTGCTATATAATCAATGTCTTCATCAGTAAGTCCCGGATGAACTGGCAGGCTTAATATTCTTTTTGATACATAATCAGAGACCGGGCAACAATCTTCTGCATAACCTAATTTTTTAAAGAGAGGCTGTCTGTTAATAGGTGTGGGGTAATGAACAGCAGTCTCCACACCATTTCTTCTTAAATATTCTCTCAACCCGTCTCTTGTTATAGGAGCGTCATCTTTAAGTAGTATCACATATTGATGATACACGTGATAACCCCACTCTTTTTCTACAGGAGGTCTGAGCCAGTCGATTTTTCTCAGTTTCTCAGTAAGTTTAAGAGCATTTCTTCTCCTGATCTCATTAAAAAGATCTAGCTTCTCTAATTGTTTTAAACCTAAGATGCCTTGCAACGAGGTCATTCGATAATTAAGACCAAGGATCTCATGATGATACTTGCCCACCTGACCCTGGTCTCTGAAGATCCTTATGAAACGCGCCTTCTCCATATCATTTGTAAGGATCATGCCGCCTTCTCCTGTTGTAATATTTTTAGTAGCATACATACTGAAGATCCCTATGTCGCCTATACATCCCACAGACACGTCTTTATATTTAGAGCCGTGTGCCTGTGCGGCATCTTCTAACACATAAATCTCATTTTCTCTAGCCAACCTCATGATAGGATCCATATCAGCCGGATGACCAAATAAATGAACTGGTATTATAACTTTAGTTCTTCTATTAATCTTCTCCTCAACACATTTAGGATCTATTGTGAAAATATCTGGATCAATATCACAGAGAACTGGCCTGGCGCCAAGTGATAACGCTGACGTGGCTGTAGCTATAAATGTGAATGCTGGGACTATCACCTCATCACCAAATCCTATGCCAAGACTTCTAAGACTTATCTCGAGAGCAGCCGTGCCATTTACCACCGCAACGCCCTCTCTACAGCCGTGTTTTTCTGCAAATTTTTTCTCAAATTCTTCAACAATCTTTCCATGAGCTAAATAGCCGGTTTTTAACACCTCGATCATTCCATGAATCTCTTCATCTGATATCATCGGCCTAGAGATCTTTATTTCTTTAATATTCTAACCCTCTAATAACATGACAAAAGAAAATAATAATCTAATTCTAATAGTTATTTGATGAAAAGATTTGAATAAAGAGTATGTTAATAAGATCCATAGAGATATAATTGAGATAGCTATAAAGGCCAGTAAAATTGCTAGAGAAAATACTAACAAAGATCTTTTGAACGAAGTTGTCGGTGCAAACATTACTGGAGATATTATAAGAAGAATAGATGTTATTTTAGAAGATTTTATAATAAAAAATATTTTTGAGAAGGGATATAAAGCTCTCATAATCTCTGAGGAGAGAGGTGTTGTGAAAACATATGAAGATTCAAATATCATTTTCATAATAGATCCTCTTGATGGCAGTAGCAACTATGTTGCTGACACTCCATATGCGTCTATAAGTATTGCCGTAGCTGATAAAGAGAAGAACCAGATCATTACTGGAGTAGTCTCAGAAGTTTTCAGAGACAAGGTGTATAGCTTCATATATGGTGAGGCAGCTTATGTTAATAATGAGAAAATTAGTATTAAAAAAAGATCTTTGGAGAATATAATTCTATCATATGTTGATGATCTTGATGCTTTAAAACTTCTCTATGAGATATGGGAGAGACTTGATAAACCTAAGATAAGATCCTTAGGTTCAGCAGCTCTTGACATAGTTAAGACGGCTCTCGGACATTTCAGACTTTTTATAGATGTGAGAGGAAGATTAAGAAATATTGATATAGCAGCTGCATATGGTTTCTCGAAGACTTTAGGTGTGTATGTAAGTGATCATTTGGGCAGAGATTTAAGCTTCAAGCTTTCAGATATTGACAAGATAAAAACTATTATAGTCTCATCAGATGAGGAGGCATATCTGAAAACACTTAAAATATTAAGAGAGTTGAGAGAGAAATGATTTTTCTCAGCCAAATAAAGCTGACAAGCCTTCAGCGATCTGTTCTTCAGATATTTCTTCTTTCTTCTCCTCCTCTTTCTTCTCTTCTTTAACCTCTTTACTCTGTTGAGTCTGTTGTGAGGCAGCTGCCTGTGAAACAGCCGGGGCTACTGCAACAGGCATACCATAAGCCTGTTTCAAAACCTCATCAATATTAATCTGTTTTATAGCTGCGACAACTCTTTTAAGCTCGACCTCGTCAATCGCCACTCCAGCTGCCTGAAGCACTTTTCTAATGCTCTCTTCATTAATCTCCTTACCAGCGCTGTGGAGAAGAAGTGTTGCGTACACGTACTCCGTATTGCTCACCTATCATAATAATCTTATGGAATTATATAAGCGTTTTCTCAAGATCTTCTCTTTAGAATCACATATCTTGTTCATCAGGTATATATTGGATCACTAGATTACTAAGTGAGTTGACTCCCCATCTAAGAAACTGATGTTCAGCCGATCTCATGTTAGGATCTATTTTAAATCTTTTTCTAGCCCATTCAATAGATTCTATATCTATTCTGCCATCACCTTTTGACAAGGCCATTCTTATGAGAGCATCTATTTCAGCACTGTTAAACCATCTTGTCTTTCTCACGATCTCTTCAATAAGATCTTCTGAGACGTTTTTGACATCATATTGTTTAAGAATATTCTCGATAATAGTTCTTCTACTCTCTCTATCTGGATATCCTAATACAATGATCACATCAATTCTGCCTGGACGTAGAAGAGCCTGATCTATCAATGTCGGCGTATTTGATGTTAAGAGCGTGACTGGCCTGTCAGGGTTCTGCAGATATTTAAGAAGAATAGATATCTCACTTATATGAACCTCATGAATAGCTAAAGCTCTACTCACTAAGAACTCTGCATCATCTATTAACAACGCGAGATCAGTTCTGTGAGTGATGCTTTTCAATAGTTTCTCTAATATCTTCTCTGTCATGCCATACCACATTGATCTATATACTGAGGGCTTTAGATCAAGAATTTTCTTTCCTATCTCAGATGCTATGGCTTCAGCTAATACGCTCTTACCTACACCTGGAGGACCTACTAACAGAACTCCTCTGGGAGCATATTTATAGCCTTTTTTAATAGGATTCGTGATTAAAGTCTCTATATCTGATACAATCTTCTTCGGAAACATATTAAGATCCCAGGAAGGCTTCCTAAGATCCAGTCTGATCACTACATTATCAAATCCTTCTCTTATAAATACCTCCACAGCCTCGCTCTCGCTCTTTTTAAGTCTAAGGATTAACACTCCTAAACTATTGTCAGGATAAATCAGCTTGTTTATATTAAACATAGTGAGGAGTCTATCTTCTACAGAAGCTATCTCATCAAGACTGTCTTCAACAATATTCTCTTCGTAAGTTAGTATGTCTTCATCAAATTCTGTCCCCATGATTATAGGGAGAGCCTCAACCTTGTATGTACTACACTCTTCATCACATATTCTCCCACCACATCCTCCTATGATTCTCTTGAAATAGCCACTGTTATAATAATAGATCGATGGGCAGACGAGAGTCTTTCCAAGTCTTTTTTCTTCAACAGATATTTTAACTGGAAGGTCTGTGTATAAAATCTTGAGTAGAGATAGATATGATAATGTCTCAATATTTTTCTTGTTAAGATTCGTGTTAACATTTATTGTTTTAATAACTCTATAAGGCTCAAAAACATCTAAATTATCTCTAGAATTGCCTAAGGATCTTTCTATAAAACTCAGGATGTTTCTAGATATCTTATTCACAAGCTGAAGATCTAGATCTATTGTTTTTATCTCTTTAGACGACCAGATCAGCGCTCTATATCTTCTGTTTATAACAGTTGATATCTCCCTAAACACAACATTATTCATATTATGAGTATTAGTCAAGCTATCGAGATGCCCCTCCACACATTAGATTAGTTTGAGATATATAAAAAGCTTGTCTCTGAGAGCATGATAAGTTATAAAATTATAATATTAATACAACTAATGATCTGTTTCGTGAGACGCTTTTTGGCTAACAATATCTCCTATTATATTGAGAATTTTTTTCACAACAATTTTTTCTAAACCTATTCTCATCAACATCTTATCTATAAGACTTAGATTGACTCTTCCTCCAGCAGCCAGTTTATGTCCTCCTCCACCTAATTTGACTGCTATTTCTCTGACATTATACTCTCTAGATCTTAGGCTTATAGAGCCGTTTATTCTGATGATGACAGCTATATCAGCATTTTTAGCTGATAGAAGATAATGAGCAAGCTGACTTGTGCCTATCTTGCTTCTCTCTCTCTTTACTATTCCTACTATAGTTATATCAGAGATTTTGTAAGTCTGAGATTTTCTAAGATATTTATCATATTCTGAGAGCTCTTCATCTATAGATTCTTCTACAAATCTTCTTCCCCACTCAATAAATTTGTAAGGATCATATGTCTCTAATAGTTTTGAAGCCACCAGATTTCTCCAATCATCTGTGTTTTTATAGGAGACTATTCTTGTGAACCATGGAGATCTAGGATCATCAAATCTCCAGAGATCTATAGAACATATTATTTTCTCCAGCTCATTAGCAAAATCATCTTTAGGATCTAGAGCATTTTTAACAACACCAGTTGCACATGTAGATGTGTCTAGATAAAGTTTTGCGACAACGTTCTTGATTTCTTCAATCCACATAGGATCCCATATATGATGATCAAACCAAAAAATCTCTACATCTTTTTCAGATAGATCTTTTAAGATCATAACTAGATCCTTTATCTTATCTCTGTTAGGAGCAAGATCAGATATAAATATTCTTGAGACATCTTTGATGTCTCTGGCTATCTCATAAAGCTTATTATAAAGATCCTCAGGATTCACGTAATAAGCTGTGTACTCTCTAATCTTTGTCAGTCTCACTATATTAACTAGAGAGCCTATGCCATCAGCATCTACATGTGTCACTATTATGTTTCTCTTCATTGTGCGCTCACAGGATTTGAGCTCATATTTTTAATCACATATATCATTATAACAGCTTAAGTACTGAATATAAGTTTTTTGTGATCAGGATCTTTCTTTTCTAAGTGAGAGATATTTTGCTGTCGCCTCTACAATGATCTTTGCAGCAAGTGTAGAAGTTATCTCAGAAGGATCATTTAGAGGATTTACTTCGACAAGATCCATCGAGACGACTCTTTCATCAATAACTTCATTCAATAGATCAAATAATTCCCAGCTGGTTAACCCATCAGGCTCTGGAGTTCCTACTCCAGGAGCCATCGAAGGATCTATTACATCAATATCTAAAGAGATGTAAATATGTTTATATCGGTCGCTCCATCTTAATACTCTTTTAATAACTTCTCTTAGACCGATTCTTCTTAAAGAAACTGTTGTTATATATTCATGTCCTGCCTTACTTATCTCTTTAAGCTCTTCCCGAGAGAATGCTCTCACACCTATATAGAATAATGCTCCTCCTCCTAGTAGCTCTGAGACTCTTCTCATCACAGATGCGTGACTATATCTCAGGCCCAGATACTCGTCTCTGAAATCAAGATGAGCATCAAATACTATTACCCCAAGATCTTTTCTCATAAGACCTTTTATTATTCCTTGAGTTATGGTGTGTTCTCCGCCTACATATATAAAGAATCTATCTTCTGAAGAGAATTCTCTTACGATCTTTTCAACTCGATCAAGAGTTTGATAAACATCTCCATGAACAACTGCTATATCGCCTTCATCATATATTCCGTGTTCTTCAACATCTATTTGATTTCTTATGCTGTAAAGCTCTATATTTCGAGAAGCTATTCTAATATGATCAGGAGCAAATCTTGTGCCTGGCTTGTAAGATACTGTACTGTCAAATGGGATCCCTATGACACTTACTTTAGTCTTATCACGAGACCACTCAATGCCTCCAAAAGCCTCTGGTCTACGATTTAAAAAAATCTCTTTAAAACTCAACTTATTATTTACCAGTCTCTTTAGTATAAAGAAGTATTACTTCTCCACCTGCTTTTTTAATTTTCTCAATAGCTTTCTCAGTAGCATATTTAGTGACTACTTCAACAGGTATCTCTATATCTCCTTTTGAGACAATTTTGTTATAGCCATATTTAGTGATATCTATCTTAACTCTACCTTCTGACATCTCAATCTTATTCTCTAATTTAAGTCTAGAGATAAGATCATTAAGATCTCTTAGAGTTAAGATTCTTATCTCCTCTTCATAAGAGGGGTTTCTAGGAACAAAGCCTTTTTTACCATACCAATCTGGGAAATATTTCACAGTCCATATCCACTTATGTTTATGAAAACCTACAGCACCCTTCCCACCTCTGCTACCAGCCTTTCTATGCTGACCTACTCTACCCCAGCCCATCGTTCTTGTTCTTCCTCTTAGTTTTCTACTTTTTCTTCTTCTCCTAACTACCATCTAGATCATCCTCTTGATCAATTCGTTGATCTCTCTCCCACGATACCCTGTTTCTCCACCTGCTCCAAAAGGTTTTTTAATACTTCTCTTAAAACCTTTTTTAGGAGGATGTAATCTGAAGACAGGTTTTATATAGTCAGAGATTTTATGTAGATGTATCTTCCCGTTGTATAATGCCTCAGCAAGCTCATCAATGCTGTTGAACCCTAGTCTATTTTTGACATATTCATCATTTAATCTCTTGCCTCCAGGCACTTCACCTCTCTTCTTAAGAACTTCTTTCAAAACATCCAGATCAATCTCTCCCCAGGTTATCCAATGCTGAGCCTTAAGCAACATACCTTCTAGACCTTGAAGCTCGCTGGGATATACAGTCATATGAAACTTTCTGTATAGTCTTAATAGTCTCAAAGTATACTCTACATCTGGAGGAACGTCTACTCTACCTCTTAATCTTATTATAGCAATCAGAGGCGTAAAAGATCACCTCATCCAGTCAACAACTGTCGAAAGTCTATAAAGATTCTTGAGAGCTTCATAGGCTGCTTTAGCAAAATTTATAGACGTCGACGTCTTGCCTTTAGTCCATGTCCAAACATCTTTTATTCCTGCATATCTAAATATCAGTTTGGCAACGTCGCCAGCCACAAGACCTGTGCCTTTAGGAGCAGGCTTCACAATAATTCTTACACTGCCGGCCTTTCCTTGAGTTACAAAAGGAACTGAATGAGGCTCTTCACATCTACACTCCCAACTTCCACAGCCTCTTCTCACTGGCACTATATTCAGCTTCGCATTTTTAATAGCTTTATCAATAGCTTCTCTAAGTTGTGATGCTTTTCCTATTCCTAATCCTACGTAGCCGTTCATGTTTCCGACTACAACTACTACCCTAAACTTAGTTCTTCTCCCTGCATCAGTCATCTTCTGAACCATATCAATGCTTATTATCTCATGTTTAAGTTCAGGCCCAAGAAGATAATCTATGATCTCAGGCTCTTTTATTATTTCATTTCTCTCGAAAATCTCTTTCAAAGATGTTATCTTGCCTTCTTTGACAAGCTGTCCCAGCCTAGTCTTAGGTATCCACTCTGAAGTCTCTGTGGGAGGAGGCTGAAGCATTTCTGTCAAGAGATCTTCACCTCAACACCTAGTTTAGATGCGTATAAAACTATTTTATTTAAAACTTCTCTGAAATGTTTCTCAAGATCTCTAGGATCTAGTCCATCTCTTAGATATCTAGAGAATAATCTTTTAAACATCTCCTCATTATTTCGACTAAGCATATTGGCATATTCACTAACAATTTTACCGCTGATCCTTTCTTCACTTGGTATCATCTCCTCATCTACATTAACGTTTATACCCACATCTCTAAACGCCTTCGCAACTGAGAACACTTTAGAGCCTTTTGTAGGTCTTTTTAATCCTATATCTAATGCGGCCTCTTTGACCCCCATATATTTAGCTCTTACAGCAGCTAAAAGTCCTGTGAGATAAGATGCAGAAGTATTTTTTCCTCCTCCTCTCCATCCAAAATATTTATACAGCTCGCGACTATGAGCAGCTGCTATAACAATGTCTCCCAGTATAGTTGGTTTCACAATCTTTACATCAACATATTTATTTGAATATCTAACAACTAGTCTAGGCTTTTTCGAGAGAACATAGATATATCTTTTATAATAATTTGTCTTGCCCTCTCTTCTTCTTCTCCTAGGCACTTTATATGAGGCGTCTCTAGCCATTAGAACACCTCATTCCCTCTTTAAAATACCTTCTGCCTCCATATACATCTTTAGTGCAGAAAGACTTCTGAAATAGCCTCCTTTAGCCATTCTATACAGCCTTCTGAAAGTTCTTGTATCAATAATCTCATGATCCTTTAGATATTTTAGATATCTTCTTATTCTTCTTATTCTATAAACCCACATAGTCTCTTCATCACTTCTAGTCTTTCTAGAACCTTTTCTACTTCCACTTCCTCTTCTTCTACCTCTTCTTTTCTTCTCTCTCAACATGTTTATTCTGCCTCTGCTATTTCTAGAAGGCTTGATCGCATATATGGCTCCATCTTCTATTAATGCTTTAATTTCTTCTCTTCTGAAAGCTTTTGAGATATCTTCTAATCTCTCTGGATCAAATCTTATGTTGTTCTCTCCTACGCCGAGTATCTCAGCTGCCAGTCTTCTTTGAAGAGATAGATCCATGTTTACATCACCTTAGCATTAGCAATTTTAAAACCTTTCTCGGATAATATCTTGATCAGCTCTATTCTATGGCGACCTCCTACTCTAGATGATATGTAAACAATATGTTTCGCAGGATCAAGTTTTTCAATATCTTTCTCAGAGCTTATCACAACAGGATACAACCCACTTGGATGTCTACCTCGTATTTTCTTATTAGTCCCGTATCCCACTTCTGCTATAGGAGGATAACCTTTCAGCCTGAGCCTCAACTTATTATCATTTCCTTTAGGTCTTCTATACTTAGGGTCATTCTTAAACTTAGGGAATTTCCACCATAAAGATCTTAGAAACTCTGGTTTATCTTTCTCTTTAATCATCTCTCTAATTTTTCTTCTTTCTTTTATCATAAGAATATTCTTGTTAGGCTCGGATGTCATTCCTCGATCACCTCTTTCTTGTATATGTATATTCCATCCATAACAACTCTTTTATCAAAATGATGTCTTTTGACAGCGTTTTCTATATTTGCAGCAGTCTGTGCCACAGCCTCTATATCGATCCCTTCTACTATGATGTCTTTATCTTTCACGTAAACTTTAGTGTTCCCAATGATCTTTGCTACTCGATCTTTTTTCTCTCCTAAGAAACGAGATATAATGACTTTATCACCTGACACTGAGACGCTCATCGGGAAGTGGGTGAATATTATCTTCAGATAATATCTGAAGCCTTTTGTGACACCTGTGATCATGTTTCTTATATGTGAGGCCACAGAATATAACACCGCCTTTTCTCTTGATCTGCCCATGAAAGCTTTCAACACTATCTCCTTATTCTCAAATGAGATTATTATGTTTTTTGCATAACTGAAGTCTTTCTCTAAACTTCCTTTAGGACCTGAGACCTTAACTTTCTTATTGTGTATCTCTACTTTAACGTTCTCAGGGATCTTAATTCTCTCCTCAAGATAGACGAATCTAGCTGTTCTACCTCCCATCATTATCACCTCAGTAAACATATGCTATAACTACTCCTCCGATCCTTTTCTCAATAGCCTCGTGATGAGACATGACCCCTTGTGAAGTGGATATTATTAATATCCCAATATCTCTTGAGGGAAGATATCTTCTTAAATAATGAGGCATTTTAAGAAGATCTAGGTATCTCACTGATATCCTCGGTTTCACTACTCCAGCTTTATTAACCCTGCCTAAAAGCTGGATCTTTATCTTCCCCTGTCTACCATCATCTATATATTCAAACTCTCCGATATAACCATATCTCTGCATAACTCTGAGAGTCATAGCGATCAACTTAGATGCTGGCCAGACAACAACTGTCTCATGAGCTCTTCTCTCAGCATTCACTATGGCTGACAAAGCATTAGCGAGAGGATCCATCAGAGTCATTATAACACCTCCTTTAACTATATATTCTGAACCCAAGCGTCCTAGCAACTTCTCTAAAACATTGTCTACATAGATATAGGCCGTACTTCTGTATCACACCATCTCTGGAACCACATCTTCTACATACCTGTTCTCCTCTGCCATATCTTCTCTCTAATCTAGTTCTATACTTCCCCATCAATGTCACCCTACTCTTCTACTACTAGGTATAATATTTATCCCGTATAAAAGCGATAATAATAACATCCCCTCCTCTCGAGAGACTCTATGTCTCTTAGGAATACTTCCTCTCTTTCTTCTTCTTCTCAATACTCTGTAGCCGTATCTCTCTATAGTTATTGACACATCCATTCCAAAGATCCCTATCTCGGGATCATATTTTGTCCCTGGTAATATAAGATGTTCTTTAATTCCTATCGAGAGATTCCCGTTATCATCAAAAGACTCTTCTTTAACTCTTCCGCCTATCCCCTCGAAAAGTCTTTTAAGAAACTTGTGAGCTTTATCTCCTCTCAAAGTGACGATTACAGCTATATTCTCTCCTCTTCTTATATTAAACTCTCTAATAGTCTTCTTAGCTCTTCTTAAAACAGGTTTAGCCCCGGTCAGTTCTTCAAGAACTTTCTGTGCTTTAGAAAGCTTCTCGCCACTCTCACCTACTCCGATATTTAACGTGACCTTGGCTATGTAAGGGATCAGCATTTTATTACTTCTCCATCTCTCTATGATTCTTCTGATCTTTTCTTCACCTATTATCTTCTTAAGATCTTCTTTAATCTCTATAGAGTCCAGCTGAGACATGTCTATAGTTATCTTATTCAACTATTGATCACCTCATAATTTTATCACAGGCTTATCTCTTCCTATGACATATATATGGTTCAGAGAAGTCTGAAATAGATGTTTGTTAGCGTCTTCTAGAGTGACAAGAGATCTATAGGCTCTCATGCCTTTCTGTATTTTCACTATCTTACCGATTCTCCCGACATTTCGTCCTCCCACTACAATTGCTAAAGACCCCTCTTGTAGAGGTATATGATCTATTATGCTCTTATCTTTAAGTGACATAACCACTGTATCAAAAGTCTTGTAGTTAATCCCTTTCTTATCTATATCTTCTTTTCTAAGAAGAATATTATATCCTCCATAAAGATTTAGTTGTAAATCTCCTTTTTTAACAGTAGTCTTATTCTCTATTCTCAGAGGCTTTATCCAAGCCTCTTCCTCTGATATAGATATGATATCAATAAAAACAGTAGGCTTAGGAATAACTCTGTAAAACTCGTTGGTAGGAATTATACTTATAACATCAAAAAATCCTATAGGAAATTTATAATTCTTCACTACTCTACCATCAACAGCTATCTTACCCTCACTAATTACCTTTCTAGCTTCTCCACTGGTATCGACTATTTTCATAAGCTCTCTCAAGACTATTGCAAGAGGCAGAGATGCATGAATAGGGTGAGGACCTGGCGAAGGCTTTATAGTCCATTTATACTTCTTTCTAAGAATAGGATAGTAGAAAGGTGCTGCAATAGCTTTTAGATGTCTTCTACCTCCCATTCTAGCCATTACTCACCACCACCTCTTTTTCTCTCAATAATTTTTCTTCTCACTTCATCCACCTCTCCAAGTTTAGTTATTATAACTTTAGAAGGATGAATCGGATAATATCTAGGTGTGCCATCAGCTTTTTTAATTGTCACTCCTTCTACATATATTCTGACCCTCTTAAGATCTACTTCAACGACTTTGCCTTCATGACCTCTCCAGTCTCCTCTCAAGATCTTTACAGTATCTCCAGTTCTAACGGGAAGTCTCTTGATCCCATGTTCTTTCTGAAGATCCTCTGATAGTTTAGCTGTCAAAAGTTTCCATCTCTGATGTAGAGGCGCGTTAAAAAGTCTTTTTCTAACTTTTCTAGGTTGACTGCTAATGCTCATGCAACCACTCACCTCGTATTCATACTATTAAGGTTGCTAAATTGGCTATCGGAGTCCATCTCTCGGCAGCTTCTCTAGCTACAGGCCCTCTTATCTCAGTCCCCTTCGGAAGTCCCTCAGGAGTTATTATGACCACAGCATTATCCTCAAAAGCTACTCTAGTACCATCAGGTCTTCTATAAGGCTTTTTCTGTCTAATGACTATCGCAGGTGTGACCTGTCCTAATAACTCTGGCTTCCCACGTTTAATAGATACCATAACAATGTCTCCTACACTTGCTGTAGGTATTCTTCTCAATCTGCTTTTGACTTCGGGAACTCCTATGATCATGGCTACTCTAGCACCACTATTATCAGCAACATTTACTCGAGCACCTATAGGAAGACCGGGAGAATATCTTCTTCTAGGATTATTAGCAGACGACTTAAGAGTTTTCTTAGCCACTTGCACCACCTCTTTTTACAACTCCTAACACTACAAAAGATACAGATTTTGCAAGAGGTCTTGTCTCTCCTATAAGAACAACATCTCCAGGCCTGACATCTATACAAGGTGGTAAATGAGCTTTATATTTTCCTCTTCTTCTCTCATATCTCATGTATTTAGGCACATACTTTAGATACTCTCTCATAACAGTGACAGTTCTATTCATTCTATTCTTAACCACAACTCCCTCAATAATCTGTCCTCTAACACTTATATTGCCATGCCACGGACAGTTAGGATCATTACAAATCTTCTCAGGTTTTTGAAGACCCTCATATACTATTCCTATATCTCTTACCCTAGACCTCTTCTCGGTCAGACTCATATTCTAATCACCTTTTTAATTCTTTGACCAGGTCTTCCTAACAGTCTGTCTCCCATCACTATTATCTCCTCCATAGTCTCCGGTATCTTGAATTTAAATACCGTACCAATCTTTGATACAATCCTAATCTTGTTGTCATCAGGAGAATAAATCTTAAGAGTTCTCGCAGTCTCATCAACAACTATGCCCTTAATATTCTCTAACGAAGGATCTGTGGATGAAATTATCTCTGTCTCAAGCCCTATTAAAATATGATGATAAATATTATCGCTTCCTCTCCTCACCTACTTCACCTCTAAACATCTCTTCTCTCTCTACAGTAAGTATTCTTGCAATATTCTTTCTTGTCAACTTAATTTTATGAGGTTTGTCTAATGTACCCATAGAAGCCTGCGCTCTCAATTTGATAAGCTCAAGTCTCAGCTCCTGAAGTAATTTTCTTCTATCCTCAGGAGACATCTTTCTTATTTCATCTGCTGACAAGCTCATTTCTCACCACCTGTTTCTCTCGAGACCTCTTTTGTAAACTCTGTCACGACCTCTTCACCAGCTGATCTTTTCTCATATTCTTCAACAATCTTTTTAAGCTCTTCTAAAGGTCTTTGAACAATCTCTATATGATCAGCAGGTGGAACAGGTTTTACGATGATAACTTCAATTCCATATATGCCTGGAATTAAGAGAGCTGTGTATGTGGCTCTGTCAACAATATAATTAACATGATCGCCTGTTTTATAAACTTTCCCCGCTCTAAGCTTTTCGAATCTAGCTCTCTCAGATATTAATTTTCCGCTTACAACAATCTCTGCACCTACTGCGCCAGCAGCCATTATTCTTCTCAATGCAATAAACATTGCTCTTCTATAATGATAGCCTTTCTCAAGAGCCTGTGCTATTCTTGATGCAACTACTCGAGCATTCAACTCTGGATTCTCTATGCTAGAGACCGTTATCTGAGGATTCTCAAGTTTAAAATGTTTCTCAAAGATCGTCTGAAGCTTTCTTATAGTCTCGCCTTTTCTTCCTATGATCAGGGAAGGTCTGTCAGCATATATTATGACACGAACCCCAAGCGGACTTTTTATAAGCTCTACACCTGCAAACTCTGCTCTTGGAAACATTGATGCAAGGTATTCTTCAATCATAAGTCTAGTCATAGCATTCTCAAGAAAAATCTTTTTCTTACTAACTATCTCAGCCCACCTCTTTCACAACAATCTCAAAATTAGTATAAGACCTGAACTTAGGGGTAGATCTTCCGAAGGCTCTAGGCATATATCTCTTCAAGTATCTACCTCTGTGTGCAGCCGCATGTATAATGATGAGCTTCTCAGGATCTAATCCTTTATTCTCAGCATTATTACGGGCATTATTTAATACTTTGAGAATATATTTAGCAGCTTTAACAGGGAATCTGCCCACAGGTATTCTCCATCTAGGAAATCTCTCTGAAACACCTCTATGATGAGCAAGCTGTTTATTATGTCTACTCATAGGAACAGGATCTTTTAAAGAGATCACGTTCTCAAGATATCTTATCGCCTCAGAAAGCTTCATCCCCTTTATTATTTTGGCTATCTCCTCAGACTCTTTAAAAGAGATCGGAAGTTCTCTTCCTAAAGCTTTCGCGACCTTATCTTTATCTTTATCAGCTATCTCTGGATAGATCCATTTTGAAGGCAATGACTTTTTCCACCAGTCTGAATATGATTATCATATGACAGCTTATAAAAAATTTTTGAAGATTTTTAAGGAGGTGTATATCCATAGAGTTTTCTCATCAAACTTCTTATCACTGTGATCTTTTGAATTTCTGTCGTCCCCTCATAGATCTTTAGTATCTGAGAGTCTCTTAAAAGTCTCTCTATGCCAGACTCACTCATCAATCCATAGCCTCCGTGGATGTCTATAGCTTTTATAGCAAGTTCTTGAGCAACCTCAGTTGCGACAAGCTTTGCCATTGATGCAGCAACAATAAAATCTCTAGATCCTTTGTCAGCTAAATAGGCAGCCCAGTAGGTAACTAATCTTGCAGTCTGAAGTTTTGTCAACATATCTGATAAATAAAATTGTATAGCCTGAAAATCTACAAGCTTTTTCTCAAAAGCCTCTCTCTTAAGAGCATACTCCATGCTCTTCTCAACAGCCGCTCTTGCAATACCCAACGCCTGACCTGCTATACCGATCCTCGCTCTATCATATGTCTCTACAACAACTTTAAATCCTTCTCCAGGTTTTCCGACGATATTCTCCTCGGGAACTTTCACATCTTCTAACACGATCTCTGCCACATGACTGCCTCTTAAACCATATTTTTCAAGAGATCTGTTTATTTTAAATCCTGAAGTATCTCTCTCAACGATGAATGTTGTTATTCCCCACCATCTTTTTCCAGGTTGTGGAGGACTTGTTCTTGCAGACACTATAAATACGTCGGCAACATCTCCTAGAGAAATGAATGTTTTAACACCATTTATAACATAATGATCATTAACCTTCTTTGCAGTAGATTTTATGCCGGCAACATCACTTCCAGCGCCGGGCTCTGTATTTGCATGTGCAGCAATGATCTCTCCGGATGCTATACGTGGCAAATATTTTTTCTTCTGATCTTCAGTGCCATATAGCAGTAATGGAAATATAAAAAGATTTTGCACAGCCACTATAACATATACTGCTGGCGATACACGACTTATTTCTTCAGCAAAAATCACATGAGATCTATTGTCTCCGCCTTGACCATTGTATTCAGGAGGTATCATAAGACCCATAAATCCTTGTCTCTTAAGCGAGTCCCACACCTCCTCTGGAATCTTATCATCCTGATCAATTCTATTTGCATAGGGCTCAATATATTCTGAGACAAATTTTGACACACTTCTTCTAAAAAGCTCGTGTTCTTGTTCTAATACTATAGTATGATTCAAAAGATCTTCAAATGGAAAAACCAATCTCTTCACCATTCATAATTTTTTAATCTTTATAATGAAAATAAACATTTGCACAGAATTTTGATATTCAAATAATAATTAATAATTGTTCAAATAAAAATATTTGATTTATAAAAATTAATCATTTATCTGAGAAATATTTTTTAGCAAGATCAGCTATTTGCATAGGTGTCGAAGCCACAGGAATCCCTATGGACTCAAATGCTTTAATTTTCGACTCTGCTGATCCCATGCCCATAGTTATTATAGCTCCTGCATGACCCATTCTTTTTCCTGGAGGCGCTGTTTTACCTGCTATAAATGCTATAATTGGTTTTCTGAGACCTGTCTTCTTTATATGATCTGCCAGTCTCTCTTCGGCATCACCGCCTATTTCTCCGATGACCACTATTCCCTTTGTCTCAGGATCTTTAAAGAACATTTCTACAACGTCTATGAAATCAAGTCCTGTCACAGGATCTCCTCCTATTCCTATCACTGTGCTATGTCCAAAACCTGTTTTTAACAACGCCTCAGAGATCTCATAAGTTAATGTTCCGCTTCTAGACACTACCCCAATGTTTCCAGGTCCGAAAGATCTTTCTGGCATGATTCCTACTTTAACTCTCTCACCTGGAGATATGACGCCTGGACAATTAGGTCCCACAACGATCACTCCTTTAGATCTTGCGTAATTAATCATTTTAATCTCATCGTGAACAGGGATTCCTTCCGTGATCACTACAATGACCTTTATGCCTGCGTCAATAGCTTCGTAAACAGCATCCGGCGCAAATGGCGCAGGAACAAATATTATGGATGTATTGATCTCTGGATGATTTCTCACGGCTTTGGCCACTGTATTGTAGACAGGTACTCCAGCAACTTTCATACCTTCTTTTCCAGGAGTGACTCCTGCAACGATCTTGGTTCCGTATCTCAACATAGCCTCTGTATGAAAACTGCCTTCTTTACCTGTGATCCCTTGCACAACGACTCTCGTGTTTCTATCAACTATTATAGCCATGGATCACACCTCTTCATAAATTTTTAACAAGCTCAACAACATGTTTAGCAGCCTCGTCATCATTAATGAAATAGTTTATGCCAGCCTCCTCAAGAATTTTTCTGCCCTCCTCCTCTCTGGTCCCCACAAGTCTGACCACCAGTGGTTTTCTGATTCCCGTCTCCTCCAGCGCAGATATGATGCCTCTGGCAACCTCATCACATCTTGTTATTCCTCCGTATACGTTGATGAAGACAGCTTTTATTCTCTTGTCTCTGAGAAGAAGAGATAATGCTGCTTTAACTCTCTCAGCACTTGCGCCTCCTCCTATGTCTAAGAAATTAGCAGGTTTTCCTCCAAAGTGCGCAACAAGATCTAACGTAGCCATCGTGAGACCTGCTCCATTCCCTATTATGCCTATGTCTCCCTCAAGACTTACATAGCTGAAACCATGTTTTTTTGCTATAACCTCTTCTTCTGTGAACTCTCTAGGATCTGCAGACAAAGACTCCTCAAGATCTTTATGTCTGAAAAGCGCGTTATCATCAATAGTTATTTTAGAGTCGAGTGCTATAAGGCCTTTATCTGTCAATGCCAATGGATTGATCTCAACAAGATCTGCATCATAATCAGTCATTATCTTATACAATCCTTTAGCAATGATCTGTATCCTCTTAGAGTTCTCTGGGTCGAGATTCAGACTTTCAGCAACTCTTCTCAGATGATAATCTCTGAGGCCTACAAGAGGATCTATATATATCTTATGTATAGCCTCAGGTTTTGAGGCGGCAATCTCTTCAATATCCACGCCGCCCTCACTAGATACTAGATAAACATATTTTCTAAGAGATCTATCTATTGTGAGAGAGATATAATATTCTTTGATGATATTGACAGCCTCTTCGACAAGGATCTTTTTAACAGGAACTCCTTTAACACCTGTCTTAAACAGATGCTCAGACACATGTTTAGCTTCTTCAATATTTCTAACCAGCTTTATACCGCCAGCTTTTCCTCTGCCTCCTACAAGAACCTGAGCTTTTAATACGGCGGGAAGACCTATCTCAGAGATCTTTTTAACAACTTCTTCAACTGATGAGGCAACAGATCCTTTTGGAACAGGAATATCATATCTGCTGAAGATGTTCTTACCCTCGTACTCGTAAAGTCTCATATAACATGCCCAATAAAAATTTGAGAGAATGTTTATAAAAAATATCTGTTTTATAGAGATAAAAAATCATGTTTAAAATCTTTGATCAGTGAAATGGAAATATATATATTCCTAATAGCGTTAATAATCCTATTACAACAAATATCACTCCTAAGACCAATAGTATGGGGCCGGCTATCTTGCCTGCTCTAGGAGACAGCTCATATATAATGACTCTGAGACCATTGAAACCGTGGAATAATGCCGCAGCCAATAAGATCAGCAGTATAATGCTGTAGCCAATATTTGAATAATTAGATCTTACGTTTTCATAGCTTAAGCTTTTCTCATAGTCTCCAGGTATTATTCTGAAGGCTATATGTATCGTCAGCACTACTATAAGTATAATGGCAGTCCAATACTGCCATTTCATTATCGAGCTATATCTCATATTCATCACCACAGGACTAGGAGACCTAATAGATATAATGTTCCCAAAATCGTTAGAATGATTGATAACACAAATGTCAGATATAACAGCGTCTTTTGACAATTATCTAATGAAAGCCTCTTCTCTATATATAATGATGAAGGCATCTTCTTAGGCAGACATACGTTGAAGTATTCTACTAGCAACAGTCTTATACCATTAAATCCGTGGAAGAATATTGCGAATATCAGAATTACTTCGCCTATCTTCACTAAGGGAGATCCATATAAGATCATCTCTTGAGCCCATGCTATAGGGTTCAGACTGTTATGAGTAGATATTATGTGTAGCGGCAGATAGATAGCTAGATAAAGACCTGTGAGTCTGTGAAGTAGATATGCTAGTCTCTCGATGTTTATTATAGGGACAAACCATCCAGAGACTCTTTTAATAAGGATCTGAAGACTTGATTCAGCCATAAGATCACCTCTTGCCTCTTAAAATAGATTTTCTCAGAAGTTGTATCGCTAGAGCAGGATCAGAGTTCTTGGGACACACAGCACTACAGGCGCCAGCGAAGTGGCATCCAAAGACTCCGTTGGGATTATCAACAATATCAAATCTTATATGAGCCCCCTCATCTCTAGAGTCTGCAGACCATCTATAGGCTTGTGCAAGAACCATAGGACCTAGAAAATCTGGGTTAGAGGCTACTGTGGGACATGCAGCCATACATGCTCCACATTTGATACATGTACTGAATAATCTATATGTATCAACCTCTTCAGGCTTCTGAAGATACTCTTTTTTCGCAGTAAACTGTTCTTCTTCATCTCCTCTTATAAGCCATGGTTTAACAGATCTATGTTTTCTAAACATCTGATCCATGTCAACAAAAAGATCTTTGACTGGCGGAAAGTTCTTCAAAGGTTCTATCTCGATCACGTCTCCTAAAGATATAGCGTTTGTCATACAGGCAAGCCTTGGAACTCCATTAATCATCATTGCACAAGATCCGCATATGCCCATTCTACAGCTGTATCTTACGGAGAGAGTATGATCCTGGTCTCTCACAACTTTCAGCAAAGCATCTAAAACGGTGTCAAATCTAGACACAGATACTCTATATATAGACAGCTTATATCTTCCAGCATCTGGATCATATCTTTTAACTTTTAAAGTTATTAGTTTAGAAACAGTTTTAAGAGAGATCTCTGGCGTAGATAATTGTAGCTTAGAAACAGCTCCACTCGTCTTCTCACTCATTTTGTTAACCTCCTTAATACTTTCTCTCTTCAGGCTTCCATCTGGTTATTCTGACAGGTATATAATCTAGTCTAGGACCTTCAGGAGTATAATATGCTAATGTATGTTTCAGCCAGTTTACATCATCTCTCTTTGGATAATCAAGTCTGTAGTGAGCACCTCTGGACTCTGTTCTTGCTAATGCTGATACAATGACTATCTCCGCCACATCAAGCATGTTGCCAAGCTCAATCGCCTCTCTAAGATTCATATTATATTTTCTGCTTCTATCATCAACTCTGATCCTCTTATATTTATTCTTAAGATCTCTTATAATCCTTCCAGCCTCCATAAGACCTTTCTCATCTCTGAAGACATATACATAAGTATCCATTGTTCTCCAAAGCTCGCCTCTAATCTGATAAGGATCTTCTGCATTAGTCTCAGTCTTAAAAAGTTCATCAAAGATTCTTTTCTCTTCTCTTTTAACAGCCTCTTCAAGCGATGATGACAGCTCTAACATACTTGATGATGCCTCAAGAGCATATTTTGCGGCAGCTTCTCCAGTTAATCTGCCATATACGCTACATTCAGCTAATGAATTGCTTCCTAATCTATTTGCACCATGAATACTTACTGCGGCAGCTTCTCCAGCAGCCCATAGATTAGGAACATAATTTTTGGCGTCAAACATTACATGACCATATGTGTCTGTATGAATACCTCCCATTGTATAATGAGCGGTTGGTCTGACAGGTATAGGCTCATAAACAGGATCTACATTAACAAGTTTTTTAGCAAGCTCTCTTATGAAAGGCAGTCTTGTATTTATCTTCTCCTCTCCTAAATGTCTAAGATCTAGATGAACATATCCAAGCCCGCTTTCCTCATGAATAAACCCTCTTCCCTCCATAATCTCTCTTATTATTGCTCTCGCAACAATATCTCTTGGAGCGACCTCCATTCTCTGAGGAGCATATCTAGCCATAAATCTCTCTCCATCTTTATTAATTAAATAGCCTCCCTCACCTCTGGCAGCCTCTGTGATCAAAACGCCTGCAGGCACGACACCTGTGGGGTGAAACTGCATAAACTCCATATCTTTAACAGGGATTCCAGCTCTATACGCCATCGCAGCACCATCGCCTGTAACAGCATATGATACTGTGGTGAAGCCGTATATTCTTGCGGCACCACCTGACGCTATTATGGCAGCTTTTGCAAGAAATACTTTTAAAGTCCCCTCCTTAAGATCTAAGACTGTGAATCCTTTGAAAACTCCGTTCTCCATTAGAAATGAGGTGGCCATATGATCATGATATATATCAACATTATCAAATCTTAATATATTATCATATAAAGTGCTCATTATAAAGAAGCCTGTTTTATCAGCCGCAAAAGCGGTTCTAGGTATGCTCATTCCTCCAAATACTCTCTGAGCAATTCTTCCATCAGGAGTTCTGCTCCATGGCACGCCAAGATGGTCTAAGAATCTAAGTTCTTCAGGAGCTAATTTAACAAACAACTCTACAGCATCTTGATCAGCTAGAAAGTCGCTTCCTTTTATAGTATCATAAGCATGAACATCAAACGAATCTCCTGTCACCTCCGGATATAATACTCCAGCGATACCTCCTTCTGCAGCAACAGAGTGGCTTCTCATAGCATGTATCTTACTAAGAACTGCTATACGAATCTTTCCTTTAGAAGTTAACGCGGCTTGAATACCTGCTCTAAGACCTGCAAGCCCTGATCCAAGTATCACAAGATCATATCTAAGGATCTCCATGATACACACCTATTCACATATATAAATAGTTTTATCACAAATAAATATTATCTCATAAATATTTAAAAATCTGATCCAAGATAAGAAAAATTATAAATATAGAAGAGTTCTCTGACTGTTAAGACGTTTTCAGACCGGCCAAGCACATCATCTTTCAGTCCCGGATTCTTTCATCAATCTTTAAAATATTTATATGTCTATCTAATAAATCTATCAGAAAATATTTATTATTTTATAACCTCTTACTAAATTTGAGAATCTTTATCACTCAGATGAGGAGTAGATTAGATTTATAAATTATGTTTCTCTATGTTCCTAGGCTAGACATGAGTGATCTTAACGGACAAAGGATCTTGAAAGACATGAGAAGATCTGGCTATCATAGAAACCTCGTTATTCAAGATATGAAGCTGTTAGCTAGATATTCTCTAAAAACCTTCTGAAGATCCTCATCTACTCCTGAGATGTAATCTTCAACATAGTCTTTTAACAAGATCTTTATTGCATTATCTTTATCTAATCCTCTGCTTCTAAGATAAAACTCTGCGTCTAAATCTAATGTGTATTGAGATGCCGAGTGAGAAGCTTCATCAACATCTCCGCTTAAGACTTCTATAAAAGGAGCTGCGACTAGAAGAGATCTTCCTCCTAAATTAATGCCTTGAACATCAACTGAGGCTTTAGATCTACGAGCATCTCTATTTTGTTTAGCATATCCTCTCATAATATTCTTGGAATCATCATAGGCTACTCCTCTCATAAAAATTCTAGACTCTGTATCTATATTTTCTAAAAAAGCTTGTTCAGCATTATGTATCCACTCGTCTTCACGAGATAAAGTAAAAGATCTACTGAAAACGCTCGATCTTTCGCCATTTAAATAATAGCTGTTTATAAGAGTAGAAGCCTCTCCACCAAATATTATTGTGAAAAATCTTACTGAAGATCCTTTATCGAGAGACAAATAATTTCTATTATAAGAGGCTGAGCCTCCAAACATTACAAAACCGATCGTGGCTTCAGCATTATTCTCTAGATTAAATTCGTTAAATAATGTTCTCATGCCATCTTCAGGAGCATCAACTATAAAAAGGATCTTACTTTTAACACTATCTCTAATTCTTATGTATATATGTTGAGAAAGATGAGAATTTTTAAATGAACCTCCTACATATATCTTCAACAGATCTTTACTACTGTCTTTTATATCTATGTAAAGTCCCGAGCTTATATCGAGAAGATGTCTTAAGATCATTTTAGATTCAAAAAGATCTGGGATATTAAAAAACTCTCTAACAGAGCCTTCCAAAATCTCTTTTCGTGGATAATATCTGACATCTATATGACTATTTTTATTCGAAAGGATCTCAACTTTAGAGCCTAGATAATATATGTCTGCCGCAACTCTTTCATATAAGTCTCCTAAAGACTTTACATAGGGATCTTTATAAAGATCATCTTCTGAGAAAATGTATCTGTCATAAATGCTCCAGTTTGTGTAAAACTTCAGTGTGGGAGAATCATGTATTTTTTGATAAGGAATTCTTCTCTCTAACCCCCTAAGATCTTCTAAAGAAAGATTTTTTGACAACGATCTTATGAACATATGATCAGCCTACTCTCCCGTATTTTGAGAACTCTAAATCTATGGCTCCTCTAATTATTGCAGCCTGTTCAAATGGCAATCTTGACAACACGTCACTTATATAACCACTTATGATCATGCTCAAAGCCTCGTTCTCGTTTAATCCTCTAGATCTCAAGTAGAAGAGAAGTTGATCGCTTATCTTGCTTACTCTGGCCTCATGACCGATTATAGCAGTCGGCTCATCATTTTGGACATGTGGATATGTGGCGGTAATACTTTTATCATCAAGTAGAAGAGTATCACATGAAGTATAGCTCTTAGCATTCTCAGCACCTTTAAGGATCCTAACTACGCCTCTGTAGATGGTTTTTCCACCTCTCATTGAAATACTTTTCGAGACAATTCTGCTTCTAGTATTACGTCCCCTATGGATCACTTTAGATCCGCTGTCTTTTATATGACCATCTCTGGCGAAGGTTATCACATAGCTTTCCATAGAGGCGTTGTCCCCTCGTAGAACAGCTGATGGATAAACATATGTTACTTTAGATCCTATGGAGCCTTCAACCCATTCAATATGACCGTTTCTCTCTACGATAGCTCTCTTGTTATTAAAGTTTATTACTTGAGAAGACCAGTTTTGAAGTGTTGTGAAGGTGACATGCGCATTCTCACCTACATATATCTCAACCATTCCATCATGAAAACTATATCTAGATAATCTTGGTGCTGCACAGCCTTCGATAAAATGTAGAGAGCTGTTTTTATCAGCTATTATAAGTGTGTGTTCAAAATTTCCTTCTAAAGCGCTTCCGATGAGGAAAAATGCTTCTACAGGTGTATCTATTTTCACATTAGGAGGAACATATACGAAGACTCCTCCACTCCATAAAGCTCCATGAAGAGCAGCAAACTTATGTTCAGGAGGAAATATCTTCATGAAATACTCTCTGATCATGTCGGGATATTTATGGACAGCTTCTTCAAGTGGTAGAAATACAACGCCTTTCTTGAGAAGATTCTCTTTCGTCCTCAGAAGAATAGACTCTGAATCAAGCTGAGCATTAAGTCCTAACAGAAACTCGGCCTCAGCTTTCTTAATGCCAAGCTTCTCATATGCCTCTACTATGTCTTTAGGAATCTCCTCCCAAGAGAATCTTCTTTCAACACCAGGATCAACATAATAAGACAGCTCGTCAAGATCAAGCTCTTCAATGCCCTCCAGCCATTGAGGCGTCGACAACTTATTAAAGATCTCTAGATACATACGTCTCATTCTTCTCATCCAATCAGGCTCTTTCTTTCTTCTAGAAATCTCGTCTATAAGATCTGGAGAGATCCTTCCTTTAATAACCAGCTTGTCTCCACCTATCTCTCTCTCGCCAAGTATTTCTTCAGCAGTTGTTAATCCGATTATGTTCTTAAGATCTGTGTCCTCTCTTTTGCTCATACAAGATCATCTCTTCACAGCCAGTTTCTGAAGATATTCATATCCATTCTCATCAATTAATTTAATGATCTCCGGCCCTCCCTCCATTAATATTCTTCCTCCTATAAGAACGTGAACAGCGTCAGGATTGATCTCTTTGAAAACTCTTCCTATATGTGTTATAACTAGTACGCCTACATCTCTCTCTTTTAGCTGTTTCAGAAATCTGCTTATCATAAGGATCCCGTCGGCATCAACTCCGCTGTCAGGCTCATCCAAGATCGTGTATCTAGGAGATGAAAGGATCATCTGTATAAACTCTGACCTCTTCATTTCTCCGCCAGAGAAGTTTTTATTTAAAAATCTATCCAATATGTCCTCTGATAATCCTATATCTCTTATATATTGAAGAATTTTTGTGAAAGAAATATTGTTTCTCTTAGCTAAATAAGTATATAAAGTTCTCGTCTTAACCATTGTCTCCGGAGGAACTTGAAAGGCTAGGAAAAGTCCTCTTCTAAATCTCTCTTCAGGAGGAAGATTTAATATACTTTCTCCATCAAGAATGATGTCTCCATTGACCACTTTATATAGTGGATGACCCATTATAGTATAAGCAAGAGTGCTTTTTCCACTGGCGTTAGGACCCATTATGGCATGAATCTCTCCAGGCCTCACCTCTAGATTAACATCTCTCAAGATCAGTTTTCCAGCAACCTCAACAGATAGATCTTTTACTAACAAACCTTTTAGAGTCATGGTGACATTCTCACCAATCTGTCACCATAATATTCTTCAGGAGTTAATAAGCTTGATATCTACTAGATGAACAAGATCATGAGATCATCATTTTCTGATAATATTCTGTAATATTTTTAACAAAGATTTTATAAGCTCAGTCTTTTTGCCATCATAATATGCTGTGATCATAAAACTCTCTTGATACCATAGTCTAGGATATCTTTTTTCTTTATTAATCTCACATTTTATTCCAAGAGATTTACACGCCTCAAGAATCTCCTCAGGTCTAGGTCTTCTAATAAGAGACTTTTTAGGTATTCTTCTTCCTAATCTTCTCGGAATGTTAGGATCGAAATATGATAGCCATAAAATTCTTTTGGAAAAAAGATTCACCTCTTAACTAAGTTTTTAATCTATTAAAACAGCATTTATAACTCCGTCTTGACCAGGTCTTGAAGATACTTTGGCCTTGCCTATCTCTGTCTCTATTATCGAGCCTTTAACAATGATTCCTCTTCTCGCAAGATCAGGATTCGACGGAGTTGAGACGATCCCTTTGATCTTAACTTTTTTACTGGTCTTCGACTTAGGATCAAAGACGTTTGCATATACAGCCTCTTTGATTCTTATCTTTATATTTCCTCCTCTCACTCTCTCGATAACTCTAAAATCTTTTTCTCCTAATCTGGTCTCTACTGGAAATCTTCCCATCTCATATTTTCTATTTTTTCTATGAGGTCTCTTCAGTCCTCCAGTGATCTTTTTAAAATCATTTCCTTGATAAACACCCACTCTCCTCCAGCTCCTCATATAATGATTATATGAAATTTATAAGCATCTCCTCTGATTTTTTCAAAGGGCTTTAATGAGTAGAGAAGGATATATATCTAGTGAGGATTATAGGAGAAAAAGAATAGAGGAGCTTGTAAGAGAATTTCTAATTTTAATTGGCGAGGATCCTGATAGAGAAGGACTGAGAGATACTCCCTCGAGAGTGGCCAAGATGTGGGTCAACGAGCTTTCTATAGGCTATTTCAAAAAGCCTGAAGAAGTATTAAAAATGTTTTCGTATGAAGATGATGAGGATCAGACTAATTATAAAAAGATCAGAGATGTCATAATAGTCTCAGGCATATCTGTCAGAACATTATGTGAACATCATCTTCTGCCAATAATAGGCGTCGCCTCAATAGCATATATACCTGAGGACAAGATACTTGGCTTCTCTAAATTCGCTAGAATAGTCGATATATTCTCTAGAAGACTTCAGCTTCAGGAGAGACTCACAGATCAGATCGCTGATTTTATAATGGAACATCTGAGACCTAGAGGAGTCATAGTAGTTATAAAAGGATTTCATTTATGTGCATTTCATAGAGGTGTTGAAGAGCCTATGCTTATGTTAACAAGATCTGTGAGAGGAATATTTTCTGAAAATGATAATCTAAGAAATGAAGTGTTAAACGTTATATATCAAGATCTTTTGTCATCAAAAGATCTTGAGCATGTATTGATGAAAATGTTCTGAAAAAAATTATAATTATAGCTCACAAGTTGGACACGAAGGATCCTCAAAACCTTCTATGTATAAAAACTCTTTATTAGATATTCTTATTCTACCGAACTTGGCTGAAGCCTCTCTACGTCTAGCCTTAGGCGTCTCCTCATACTCCTCTTCATATTCAGGCTCAGCCTCTTCATCGAACTCTCTTCTTCTGACTCTAACTCCAGAGGATCTTTTCTGAGAAATTGTGAAGGTCTTACTAACTTCTGTAGGCTGTGTCTGTTGTTTGGCTTCTACTCTCTCTCTGAAAGACTTGAGACCGAAATAGATCACCTGTTGACTCTTTGATTTATCTCTATAAACTGTGACGCCTTTCACACCTAATCTCCACGCTGTTCTATAGATCTTGTCTACCTCATCTATGGTTGCCTCAGCGACCATATTAACAGTCTTAGAGACGCCTGCATCAACCCATTGTTGCCATGCGGCCTGATGAAGAAGATGATAAATAGGGCTCACGTCATGTGCTGTTCTAAAGATCTCTCTTAAAGTTCTCGGCATAAACGGGTTATGTCCTATTCCTCCTGTCTCAGCAATAGCCTCAATAACCTCAGGGTCGTCCAGCTCATATCTTCTTAGATACTCAAGGAATAATCTATCAATCTCTATGAAAGTTCCTATGGCGACAGATCTTACGAATGCTAATGCGAATATAGGCTCTATACTGGGAGATGTTCCTGCTATTATAGAGATCGTTCCTGTAGGAGCGATTGAGAGTACCTGTGCATTTCTAACTCCATATCTCAACAGATCTTCTTTTAAAACAATTGGGTCTACCTCAAGATCTTTTGCTATCTCTAATGCTCTTTTTGAGATCTTAAATTCTGTCTCAGCTATTTTGAACAGCTCTTCAACATTTTTAGAGAAATGCCATGCCGGTCTATATAAAGCTGGGTCATATGCTGGAAAGGCTCCTTTCTCTCTGGCAAGCTCTATAGAGGTTTTGAGAGCATGATAATAGATGAACCTGGCCATATGCCATGATAGATATACTGCATCAGGACTGTCATATCTTATGCCAAGCTTAGCTAATGCATAGGCCCAGCCCATTACCCCTAAACCAATTTTTCTAGTTCTCTTTGAAGCCTCATCTAATTGTTTAAGAGGCCATTTAGCAGCATCTATGACGTTATCAAGAAATCTTATTATGATCTTAATGTCCTCGGCCAGCTTCTCTACATCAAAAAATGTTGAGCCGTTTCTCTCCACAACATATTTAGAAAGATCTATGGAGCCTAAGTTACAAGGCTCCCAATCCATCAAAGGCTCTTCTCCACATGGATTAGTAGCATTGATCTTGTCTATGTACCAGGTCGTGTGTCTTCTATTAATGGTATCTATATAGATCACGCCTGGATCTCCAGAGTCCCATGCGCCTTTGACAATCTTGCTCCAGAGCTCCTGAGGATCAATCCATTTAACTATTGCATTCTCATGTTCAGCTATTGCAACAGCCTCTTCCCAAGTTATTATTCGGCTCTCGTCGAGAGGTATTGATCCTCCGTTTCTCTCAAGTTCTTCAATAATATATTCCTGAATCCACTCCTCCTCAATACTATATCTTGCTCTAACAACTGCGTAATATCTTGAATCTCCTGATCCAGGTCTGAGCTGAGTTTTCCTCGGATTTATAAGAGGAAACTTCTCTTTATTCTCTAATGCTCTCATGAAAGAGTCGTATATACCTACAGATATGTTGAAGTTCTGTAGCTGAACATCTTTCAGCTCTCCAGTTTTTGATACTATGAATCTCTCGATATCAGGATGCCACACATGTAGAATACCCATGTTGGCCCCTCTTCTCTTTCCACCTTGTTTGATCACGTCTGTGTTGACATCAAAGAGTCTCATAAAACTTAGAGGACCTGAGGCCACGCCTGATGTGGATGCCACCACATCTCCTTCTGGCCTGAGTTCTGAGAATGAGAAGCCTGTTCCGCCACCATATTTCTGGATTAAAGCCTGTGCTCTGAGAGCATCCATTATGCCCTCGCCATCTGGTGTGACCATTGAATCTCTTACAGGTATCACGAAACATGCTGATAAAAGACCTGATCCTGTGCCTGCATTCATTAAAGTTGGAGAGTTAGGCATGAACCTTAGTGATGACATAAGTTCATAGAATTTCTCCTCAAGATCTTTTATAAAACTCTCATCTTTACCATATAATCTCTCAACCTCCGCAATTGCTCTAGCCACTCTTCTGAAGAGCATCTGTGGAGTCTCTTTATATCTCAAAGTCTCAGGATCTTTAATAAGATATCTTGATTCAAGAACTTTGACAGCCTGAAAAGTAAGCTCAAGATCCTTAGGATCAAATTTTCCATCCCATGATTTTCCATAGACATCCTGGTATATTCTTGCGAGAGCGTATCTTTTGGCCACTTCAAACATCTCTTTATACTTTATCCCCATCTCCATAAGAACTTTCTCGACAGTATCAGATATTATGCTCGTAGAAATCTCTGAACATTTCTTCTCATCACAATATTTCTCAAGACTCTGTAGAACATTCATGATCACATTTTCAGCCAGTGAGTTATCTAGCTTAAGCTCTTTAAAGATGATAATTAAAGACCTTGCTAATTTATCAAGTGAGAAAGGCTCTCTAGAACCATTTCTCTTGACAACACTGATCTTGGATTTGACTATTGAAAACTCTTTCTGTTCCTCACCTTCTTTAGACACATCTTTCTGTGATAACATGCTTAGGCCTCACTATTCCTATAGATATATATTTGGTATAAACACCTAATATATATAACTCTTCCGGTATTATATATAAATAATGAAAGTCTCACGAATCTCTTCTCAAGAAGTGTTTTTAAAAAGTAATACTATATCATGTGAATTGGATGAGAACATAGATAACATGAAAAGATCATGCGAATGGGCTGTCGCTATTGATGACGGCTATTTTCCTTTTCATTATAAATCTGGAAAAGGATCAGCTCCTTTAATAGCTGTCTTAGGCTGCAGAGAGGTTATAAAAGACGTGTCTATAACTCTGATCCAGGTTGACGAGAAAGATCCGGATAAGCATGTTATTGCTTTAATAAAAGATCTTGTTGAGAGAAATAGCGACATAAATATATCCTCGATCATGAGTGACAGCGTCATATTCGCAGGATTCTCTGTCTATGATCCATGGCTTGTGTATGAATATTTTAAGATCCCTATCATAGCGCTGTTCTCACATCCACTAGATCTATTAAGGATCAGATCTGCTTTAAAGAGTCATTTTATAGATCATGAGAGGAGGTTCGCGTTGATTGAGAGAGCTTATCTTAATAGCATAAGAATAAAGACCCTTAGAGGCGTATTAAGAGTGTTATGTATAGGATTCTCTGTTGAGAGATGCAGAGAGAATATAATGTATAACCAGACTTTCCATAAATATCCTCAGCCTCTTAACTCAGCTGATATAATAGCCTCAGCTCTGGGAAGATTTCTTGCTGATAAATCTTTTTTTAAAAAAATAGATCTTGGCTAAAGACAGTGTTAATAGATATAAGAATGCTATTAAAAGGCTTATGAGACTATACAATAGGATCTCTACAGCTGTCATGTTCCTTCGGCCCACTGATTTAAATATTTAATCTGTCTATCTGTTAATCTCTCGATCTCTACGCCTAAAGCCTCTAGTTTTAGAAGCGCAACGTTTCTATCTATCTCGTCGGGCACGTTATAAACCTTCTTCTCTAACTTATCTCTATTTATAAATATATATTCTATAGATAAAGCTTGATTTGCGAAACTCATGTCCATGACCTCGCTGGGATGACCTTCTGCAGCAACAAGATTCACAAGTCTCCCCTCTGCGAGAAGATATAATCTTCTGCCATCTTCTAATGTGTATTCAGTCACATATTCTCTGATAACTCTTTTTCTAACAGCTATTCTCTCAAGATCTTCTACAGAGACTTCCACGTTGAAATGGCCTGCGTTGGCCAGTATTGCTCCATCTTTCATCTTCAGCATATGTTCTTTTCTTATGACATCAATATTTCCTGTTGCTGTGATAAATATGTCTCCGATCTCTGCAGCTTTTGACATGCTAGTCACATAGTAGCCGTCCATATAAGCCTCTAAAGCTTTTATAGGATCTGGCTCCACTATAACTACTCTAGCTCCCATTCCTCTTAATCTCATTGCAATTCCTCTACCAACCCATCCATATCCGGCTACTACGACAGTTTTTCCTGCGAGAAGAATATTTGTCGCTCTTAATATGCCGTCTATAGTTGATTGGCCAGTGCCGTATCTATTATCAAATAAATATTTTGTCTGAGCATTATTCACAGCGATCACTGGATATAAAAGGACGCCCTCTCTCTCCATAGCTCTTAATCTTATCACACCTGTTGTAGTCTCCTCAGTTCCTCCGAAAATTTTTCTCCCAAGATCAGGATGTTTCATATGTATTCTCCCATGAAGATCAGCACCGTCATCAACAACTATCTCTGGAGAAGACTTTATCACGTTATCAATACAGCTCCAATATTCTTCAGAAGACTGTCCTCTCCACGCACAGACATATACTCCTTCGGAGGCTAATGCAGCCGCGACATCATCTTGTGTCGACAACGGATTACTGCCTGCCAGATGAACTTCTGCTCCGCCTGCAACTAATGTTCTGATTAAAACTGCAGTCTCCTTGGTGACGTGAAGTACAGCACCTATTTTAACGTTTTTCAGAGGCTTCTCTTTTGAGAATCTCTCTCTTATCTTTAAGAGAACAGGCATGCTTCTCTCCGCCCAATAGATCTGTTCAAGACCTTTCTTGTATAAAGAAGGATCTTTGATAAGACTTTTCATCGTAATCCACTGATTAATATTTTTAACGCCTTAATATAGGGTTTGTTTTAAATATTCATCTGGTGAAAAGTGTATGACGAGAACTAAGATTATAGTGAGCATAGGTCCTTCAACATCTGATCCAAAGATTATTAAAGAGCTTCATATGATTGGTGTAGACTGTTTCAGAATAAATTTCTCTCACGGAACTCCAGATGATTGGAACCGATATATAGACATGATAAGATCTGTGGAGAGAGAGGTTGACGACCAGATCTGTATATTAGGAGATCTAAGAGGTCCTTCTATCAGACTTGGAGAGCTTAAAGAAAACATAAGTATATCCAGAGGTCAGAAAATAATTTTCTCAAAAGATCCTTCGAAAGGTATTCCTATAGACTCTGACGAGTTCTTCAAATTATCTGAAGAAGGAGATGTGCTTCTCATGGATGATGGTAGAATGAGATTTGAGATAATCTCTGCTTCATCAGATCTTGTCGAGGCCATTGCTCTGACAGATGGAGTATTAAGCTCTCGTAAGAATATAAATATTAAAGGAAAAGATCTTAAGGGATCAATTTTATCAGAGAGAGATTATGACGCTATAAAAATCTCTGTTGAGAAAGAGATCACTTATATAGGAGTGAGCCATGCAAGAGCCAGAGGCGACATAGAGATTGTGAGACGAAACATAAGACTTCTAGGTGGCAATCAAAAGATTTTAGCAAAAATCGAGAACAGACTCTCTCTAGAGAATCTCAGCGATATAATAGAGGCCTCAGATGGCGTAGTAATAGCAAGAGGAGACTTAGGCATGAGCATAGGTTTAGAAGAGGTCCCTCATATTCAAGAGAGGATTGTTAGAGAGTCTAAGAGAAGAGGTAGACCAGTGATCTTGGCTACTCAATTACTTGAGTCTATGATAAGATCACCTATTCCAACAAGATCTGAGGTTCAGGATATTTATAATGGAGTGGCTCTGGGAGTGGATGCCATGATGTTGACTGGAGAGACTGCTGTAGGCTTATATCCTGTGGAGGCTGTGAAATGGCTTAAAAGAGTGATCGAGACTTCTGAAGCAAGATTGTCTCAAGAGAGATTTATTAGAGAGGAGATTAAACAGCCGGAGGATGTTTTAGAGAAGTTTCTCTATGGAGTGGTGAAGCTGGCTGAGTCTATAAAAGCTGATATAGTTATATTCAGTAGAAGCGGCAATTCAGCATATAAACTTTCTGTTTTCAGACCTTCGGTAAAAATAGTTTGTGGAACAAATAATAGAGACGTGTATAAAGCTTTGAAAATTCTATGGGGAGTAGATCCTGTTTATGTTGAGGAGAATAATTATGACGAAGGACTTGAGAAGACAGTTGCTCAGGCACTTGATAAAAAACTTGTTGAGAGAGGATCTCTAGTGATCAAGTCTTATGCAAGGCCTCAAGAAGATAAATATGTCGTCTCAGTCAAAAGACTTTTATAATAAATCTTTTTTACCAAAGGATCTTCTGAGCATTCTGATATGTTCATATAAAGATCTGTCTATGCCTCTATCAATCATCCATTCTCTTAAAGATCCTGTTATCACAATCGGTTTTTTGATCAGACTATTTAAATCTTTAGAGCCTGTCAAGAATAATACAGCTCTCAGCTCATGTATTAAAGCGTTCAGATACTCATCAAGTTTGTCAGCGAAATATGCTTTAAGTATTGGATAAGCTATTCCAGCCATGTCAGCTCCTAATACAATAATCTTAGCAACATCTAATCCTGTCTCAACACCTCCGCTACCAATTATGAAAGAGTCTGGAGCTGCATATCTAGTCTCTATAACTGAGGCGGCTGTAGGAATCCCCCAGATAGAGAGGTCTTCAGCAATCTTCTCTTTAATAGATTCTCCTCTTCTATGTGCTCTATATTTCTCGATAAGAACCCAGTTTGTGCCTCCAGATCCTGCTACATCAAAATATCTGATTCCTATCTCTCTAAGTTTTGCAACACTCTCTCGAGACAGTCCCGTCCCGGTTTCTTTAATAATGATCGGTTTGTTGATGCTTTCTGCAATATCTCTTAATCTTCTTAAAAAGCCTTTGTAAAAAGGCTCTCCCTCAGGCTGCACTGATTCTTGCGCTGGATTCAGATGTATAGCTATTCCATCAGCTTTTAACATGTCAATTGCTTTAAGTATCTTATCAACATCATAGCCTTTTACTATCTGAGCCGCGCCTATATTTGCTAAGACAACTGTTGAAGGAGCTCTCTCTCTAACAATAGAATATGTATACTCAAGCTCTGGATTCTCTATAGCAGCTCTTTGAGAGCCTACGCCAATAGCTATTCCAAATTTCTCAGCAGCCTCAGCAAGCGCCTCATTGATTTTCGCAGTATCTTTGTGTCCTCCAGTCATTCCGCTGATAATTATAGGAGCCTTAAGTTTTTTACCTAAAAACTCTATAGATAGATCTATCTCGTTAAAATCTATCTCAGGTACTGCATCATGAATCAGATGAACATGTTCAAGCCATGTGGTTAGAGGCCCTCTAATCTCTTTGGTGATAGCTATATCTATATGCTCAATCTTTCTTTTCTCAGTCTCGCTCAATATTCCACCACTGTCCCAACGATCTTTTCTCCAGTTAATGCTTTATATATGTTTCCAGGCACCTCTCCATTAAATATGAATCCTTTGACCCCTCTTTTTAAAACATCAATTCCTGAATAAATCTTTGTATACATGCCTCCTGTAACATCTATATGTCGAGATCCTTCTAACACTATATTCATCTCCTCAGAGATCTTTATTTTCTCAATAATTTTTCTGCCACCTTTCTCAGGAGGTTTATCATAGACTCCGTCAACTGTAGACGCGAAAAAGACTATGTCAGCACCTAAGATTAATGCGGATCTCCAGGCCAGCTCGTCTCCTGATAATATCTCAAAATCTTTATCAGATAAGATCACGTCGCCGAATGATACTGGAATTATCTCTCTATCAATTAAAGATCTCAGAGGCTCTGGCGATATAACGACTTCTCCACCTCTTTTATATACAAATGCTCTTGTAGAAAGCTGTACAGCCGGCAGATCTTTCTCTAAGAAGCTTTTGACGATAATTCTATTAAGCTCATTCATATACCACGCGATCTCAGCAAAACCTTTTTCATCAATATGTTTCTTTGATGATAATATTTTTGAGGCGATATAATGACCGAAGCTTCCGCCTCCATGTATAACAAAGATCTTTTTATAACCCGATAGCCACACATCTCTGATCTCGCCACTAATTCTTTTAATAACATCTTCTCTAGGTGTCAACGGCTTGTCCTTGTAAGTTACTAATGATCCTCCTAATTTTATTATCACAGGCTTTTTCATCAAATTTGTCTCTCCTCTCTCTTAATTCTCTCGCCATCTCCGAGAACCCAGAAGACCCCGTCGTCTCTCTTCTCCATCTTCCATATGCCTGTGGCATGTTTCACAAGCTCTATAGCCTCTGCAACTGTCTCAAAAGCTTTTCTCCTGCCGACAGATTGTGCAATTATTATAGTGGCTATGTCTCCAGGTTTTGTCTCTCCTTTGACATGAAAGATCTTTATACACTCTATAGAATATTTCTTTTTTAAATAATCTATTATCTCTCTAAATCTTCTAAGCGTATATTCTTCATATACCTCATAATAAAGCTCTTCAACTTTGTGTCCTTCCACAGGATTTTTGACTATGCCTATGTATATGACGACTCCTCCAAGCCCTCTCTCGGCAGCATTTCTACTAAGCTCAACTAATATACGGCCTAGATCTGGAGGATCTTTTGATTGATAAAGTCTATATTCCACACATTCTTCATTAAGATCTGTCATTTAAGATCCTCCTGATGCCGGTGGAAGAAGATCTAATGTATCTCCGTCTCTAACGAGAGTGTCAGGCGGTGCGTAGACACCATTTAATAATATTATTATAGATTCTCCTCTGTTCCTCATGAAATCTCTGATCTTATCATTTTTCTCAGAGATCTTCTGTAGAATCTTTTCTACAGAGACTCTGTCCTCGTTAAATTCTAAAACTTCTTCTGAGAGACCGTAAAGATCTTTTAATAAAGCGTATAATCTTATTTTTACTTTCATCCTAATATGCCCAAACTATTATTTCTACAATTCTATATTAGCATGTCTATTGCTCATATCTTTCTCTGAGACACCTAATATACTCATTAATTCGACGATCAATGAGTCTAAGAATATCATTGTTGTATCTTCAAATAATGTTCCTAAAGGAGCCAGAGGCTCGTGAATACCTAAGATCTGTCTTGCGAAATAATCTTCTTCTGCAGATATTTTTGTTCTTCCAGGTATTATCACGACAACGTCTGATAATAAGGCCAGAGGAGAGTCTGGAAAAGATGTTATTGCAAGTATTTTTGCTCCAACACTTTTCGCGGCCTCGGCAGCTGTAATAATAAGTTTTGTTCTTCCGGAACCGCTGATCGCTATCACAAGATCTTCTTTTCTAATTGGTGGAACTATAGTATCTCCTAACACATATGTTCTGAAGCCTAGATGCATTAATCTCATACCAAATGCTCTACCAACAAGACCACTTCTGCCAGCACCCATGACTAAGACCGTCTTATTATTTCTGTAAGCATTCACGAGAAGCTCTAGAGCTCTTTTAATCTGCTCCTCTGATACTATCTCGGAAGTTTTCAAAACATAAGTGGCTATTTCACGCATAATATTTTTAACATATTTAAGCTCCTCGATCTTTGTTGTCAAAAATTAGTCCCGAATAAACAGTGTATTAAAATGATATATAAATCATTCTCTAAGAATAATGTTAACAGCTGAAGTCGAGCATTAATATAACTGTTTGTCACAGATAATAACGTGAGTATTAATGAATCTCGATGAATTCGCAAAAGATTTTCTTCCTAGAGTAGAGAGATACATAGATCAGATCATAAGAACTGATATAGATCATTTGGAGAAAGCATCAAAACATCTTATAAAAGCAAACGGAAAACGTCTAAGACCTCTGATGCTGGGATTATTTACAAAAGCTTTCGATGGAGACTTAGAGAATGCGGCAATCGCAGGTGCAGCAGTTGAGATTCTTCACAACTTTACTTTAGTACATGATGATATAATGGATAGAGACCAGTTTAGAAGAGGTGTTCCAACTACACATGTAGTCTTTGGAGAGCCTATGGCTATTCTAGCTGGAGACTATCTTTATGCAAAAGCTTATAGAGCACTGTTATGGCTAAAAGATCGTGTAGATGATCATAAGCTAGTCAAGATTATAGATCTTCTTAATAAAGCCTCTGAGATAGTTGCAGAAGGGCAGGCCCTGGATCTTACGTTACCATCTTATCATGAGGTTTCTGAAGAACAGTATATAGACATGATATATAGAAAGACTTCCTCATTATTTATGGCAGCCGCTGGAATAGGAGTTATGTTAGGAAGATCATCGGAACAAGACGTGGAGAAAGCTATTGAATACGCGAGATATGCTGGCATAGCATTTCAAATCAGAGATGATATATTAGGTTTATTAGGAGATCCTTCTGTGACAGGAAAGCCTGTTTTAAATGATCTTCGAGAAGGCAAGAGAACTATTCTAGTGATCCATGCTTTTAAAGAGGCTTCAGATTTTGATAAGAATGAGATGTTGAGAATAATAGGGAATAAAGAGGCTTCTATAAAAGATCTTGAGAAAGCAAAAGATCTTGTTATAAAATATGGTGGCGTTAAAAAAGCTGAGGATTTGGCAAAGAGTTATCTTGAGAAGGCTTTGAAAGTCTTAGATGAGATTGAGAGGAGAGCTCTAAACAAAGATTCCATTTATATAATCAAAGATCTTACGACGAGACTTGTTTATAGAGAGAAGTAGTCTATGGCTCAGAATATGAGTTCTGAATATCCTTTCATCTTGATCGAGGAGGAGTGTGAGAGAAAAAATGTCGATGAACATTGTTTCTGTCTCAACCTGTCTCAAGGCTATGTCTCGAGAGGATGTGAATACTGTGAGAGATGTTTTGTTGAACATCCTTATGAGAAGGCTTATGAGAAAACTTATGATCTTGAGCATGAGATCGTTATAAAAGATCATATGATTTTTCCATCAAGATCTTTAGAAGGATTTCTTGTTAACAAAGGAGTTAAAATAAAATATCTGATTCTCGAGGGGTTAGGCATAGACGTGATAATAACTGAAGGATCTTTTGTTAAAAAACAAGATAAGATAGCTTATATATACACTGGCAAAAGAGAGATTAGAACAATAAGATCTTTGCTGGAAGGATTTGTTTTATACATTACCGAGCTGTACGGGGAATTTCCTTATAAAACTTTGATCATATTTTTAGAGGATATTAATAGTCTCAGAAAGATAATGATTAAATAGATGAATGATGTCTGAGGAAGATCTTAGAAAAAAGATCTTGGCTTATGCTCTTGAGAACGCTATTAAACATGGTGGAAAAGCCTCTTCACAGCCTGTCATGAATAAGATACTTGGCGAAAGAAAAGATCTTAAGAGTAGAGCAAGAGAGATCTATAGAATAGTTGAAGAGATCGTGAGTTATGTCAACACATTATCTCCAGAGGATCAGTTGAGATTATTAGAAGAGGTCGCACATCTACTTCCTGAGAGAAAAGAGGTTTTAAGAAAAACTCTTCCGCCACTTCCAGATGTGGAGAATAATTATGTAGTGACTAGATTTGCTCCAAATCCTGATTTTGTGTTGCATCTAGGCAATGCCAGACCAGCGCTTCTCTCTCATATATATGCTCATGAGATATATAGAGGAAAAATGATCTTAAGATTCGAAGATACTGATCCTAGGATAAAAAGACCTCTTCCAGAGGCTTATTTCATGATAAAAGAAGATTTGAAATGGCTAGGGATTAAATGGGATGAAGAGTATATACAAAGTCTTAGAATGGAGATCTATTATAAGATCGCTAGAGAGCTGATTAGCAGAGGAGGTGCTTACATAGATCTTTTGAGTAGAGAGGAGTTTAGAAAATTAAAAATGGAAAGAAAACCTTCGCCATACAGATCTAATGATGCGTCTAAGAATCTTGAGTTATTTGATAAAATGATTGAGGGACATTTCGGCGAGGGAGAGGCTGTCATGCGTGTCAAGACAGATATCAACTATCCAGATCCAAGCGTAATTGATTGGATAGCTTTTAGAATAATTGACACAGACAAGAATCCTCATCCTATAACAGGATCCAGATATGTAGTCTGGCCTACATATAATTTTGCTGCTGCTGTAGATGATCATCTTATGAAAGTTACTCACATATTCAGAGGAAGAGAACATGCTCAGAACACAATTAAACAGACATTTCTATATCAACACATGGGATGGAAATATCCATATGTTATCTCTCATGGTAGAATAAAATTAGAAGGTTTTGTTCTTAGCAAGTCAAAGATAAAGTCGCTACTTGATAAATATCCAAATGTCTTCAGAGGATACTCGGATCCTAGGTTCGGAACTTTATCAGGTCTCAGGGAGAGAGGAATTCTTCCTGAGGTGATCAGAGAGTTGATATTAGAGACAGGGATCAAGCCTAGCGACGCAACTATCTCATGGGATTCTCTCGCCTCTTTAAACAGAAAAAAGATTGATCCTACAACTCGAAGACTTATGTATGTCTCAGACCCTGTCAAAATATATTTAGAAGGATTAGATCAGGAGTTATGTACAGATGTTCCATATCATCCTGACAATACTCAGCTTGGTGGCAGAAGATTATGTGTGGATAAAGATGAGAGAGGCTTCTACGTATATGCTCAACGTAAAGATATTGAGGAGAATAAGATGATGAGACTTATGGAGCTGGCTAACATAGAGATCTTCTCTCGTGAGAAGGATGTTTATGTTGCAAAGATCATTTCTAGAGATCTTGATACTGCAAGAAAACTTAGACTTCAGATAATACAGTGGGTCGGTAGAGAAAGGCTAAATGCGATACTTAAGATCCCTTCAGGATTAAGTATGAAGACTGAGAGAGGCCTCGTAGAATCATCAGTCAAAAAACTTTCAGATGAAAGATATCAATTTGTTAGAAAAGGCTTTGTGAAGCTTGTGGAAAGATCTGATAAGAGATTTATGTTTCTGTTTATGCACGAGTGATTTTTAAAATCTCTAGACATAAACATTTATATAAGATGTCTAGAAAAAGAAAATTTAGAATAGATCTTAAGAAAAATGATCGTGAGACAGAATGTGTAGATGCTCATTGTATTCTTGAATATGTGATCCCTTATTCATCTATTGATGAAGAGATCAGATGAGGCTTTAAATAGTCTTATGAACATGCTTTTAGGTTTCATACATACATTTTTTATGGTTTAAAACAATAGCATATATATATAAGGTGTTATTAGAGATGAGCATATCAGTAGAGAGATATAGGGCAATCTCTCCTTCAGAATTCTTTTATAGAAATAAAGAGATCGCCGGCTTCTCAAATCCTGCTAGAGCACTTTATCAGGCTGTGAGAGAGCTGGTTGAGAACTCTTTAGATGCTACTGATACACATAATATCTATCCTGACATAAAGATCATTATTGATAAAGAAGATTCTTCTGAAGAGATATATTCAGTATATGTTGAAGATAACGGCATCGGAATACCTCCTAATCATATTCCAAATGCTTTTGGAAGAGTGTTATATAGTAGCAAATATGTTTTAAGACAAACTCGCGGCATGTTTGGTTTGGGCGCTAAAATGGTTGTTTTATATGGCCAGATAACTGTTGGGAGACCTGTTGAAGTGACATCTTCCCCCAGAGGCTTCTCGAAGATCTATAGATACAAGATCATGATTGATATAAAAAATAATGAGCCTATAATACTTGAGGAGTCTGTTTATCCGAATATCAACGGTTGGCATGGGACTGCTGTGAGAGTTTTTTTGAAAGGAGATTGGCAGAGGTCTAAAAACAAGATACTTGATTATGTGAAGAGAACCGCGATAATAACTCCTTATGCAAATATTTTATTCAAAGATCCTGAGGGTGTGATATATTATTATCAGAGACTGACTAATAAAATGCCTAAGCCTCCTAAAGAGGTTAAGCCTCATCCTAAAGGTGTCGATCTTGAGACTTTAAAAGAGATGATTGTTAGAAGCAGAGTCAGAAGTTTGAAAGATTTTCTTATGGAGGAGTTTGAAGGCGTTGGTGAGAAAACTGCCGAAGGGATCATAAGATTAGCAGGATTCAGATCTAATCAATCTATTAGAAAGATGAGTATTGATGATCTTAAGAAGCTTCTTGATGCTATCAGCAAATATGAGGATCTCAGGAGGCCTTCAGCAGATCATCTGTCTCCTATTGGTGAAGAGCTGATAAAAATTGGATTAGCCAACATGTTTAAGCCAGAATTTGTTGATGCATTAACTAGAAAGCCTATAGCCTATGAAGGCCATGCATTAATTGTTGAAGTCGGCATAGCATTTGGAGGCTCTATACCTGAAGCACCTTTTCCTGAAGAGATCATGTTATTAAGATATGCTAACAAGATCCCTCTGTTATATGATGAGAGCACTGATGTGTCTTTTAAAGTAGTCTCAGAAATTGATTGGAAGAATTATGGTGTCGAGTTTCCTGCTAGACTGGCAGTTCTCACACATGTATGTAGTACTAAGGTTCCTTACAAAGGTGTTGGCAAAGAGAGCATTGCTGATGTTCCTGAGATTGAGAGAGAGATTGAAAATGGTGTTAAAGAGCTTGCCAGAAGACTTAGACAATATATCAATAGAAAAAAGAGGATGGAGGAGGAGATTAAAAGAGCATACACATTTATCAAATATATTCCAGAGGTTGCCAGAGGTCTCAGTATAATATATGATGGATCTCAAAATAGTTATGAAATTATTAAAGAGAAGCTTTTTAACATGTTGAGAGAGAAAGTATCTGTGAAAAACATTAGATCTATAGATGATGTAGTGATCTCTATAGAGTGATCTGTTATGAACACATATTCTTCTAAAATAGATCTTGAGGCTCGTAAAAAAGTCAGTGCATTGTTTAGAGAGAAATTTGTCAACATAGTTGATTCATTGTTTAAAAATGTTGAGCCTGAGATGTTAATTCCAAAGAGAACACTATCAAACACCATATATGATCCTGTGAAGAAGCTTCTTTTATTAGGAGATGAGAAGCTCTCTAGAAAATTTTTTGATATGCATGAGTCTAGAAAATTTATGCAGACTATTCTCATGGCATCAATAATTTATCAGGCGCTGATCAATAATGAGTATCCTACTATAAGAGATCTTTATTACAGAGGTAAACACACGATAAGATATAGAAGTTATACTGGAAAAATTGAGGAAGAGAACACATGGGATGAACAGAGTGAGAGTGATTCAGTTCTTCGAGACATTGAGGTATATACTAATTTGCTAAGAGAAGAAATGTTGATCCTTTCTAAAGAGAAGGGCAAGGTAGTTGGCAACATGAGGATCAGAAGTGGAGATGACATAATCGATCTTAGCAAGATGGGTCATGGAGCATATGCTATCGAGCCAACTCCAGATCTTATAGAGTTTATAGATGTTGATGCAGAATTTGTTTTAATAGTTGAGAAAGACGCCGTCTTTCAACAACTTCATAGAGCAGGCTTCTGGAAGAAATATAAAGCTATATTAGTCACAAGCGCTGGTCAGCCTGACAGAGCTACTAGAAGATTTATTAGAAGACTTAATGAAGAGCTGAAACTCCCAATTTATATAATAACTGATTCAGACCCTTATGGATGGTATATTTATAGTGTTTTCAAAATAGGATCTATAACATTATCATATGAGAGCGAAAGACTGGCGACACCTGAGGCAAGATTTCTTGGAGTATCCATGAGCGACATATTTGGAGATCCTCAGAGAAAAAAGAAGCCTTATCTAACAGAGACTGAGAGAAGAAACTATATTATAAAAGCTAAAGAAATGGATCTTAAGAGAGCAAGAGAGCTTAAAAACTATAAATGGTTTCAGACTAAAGAATGGAAGAGAGAGATCGATATTTTTGAAGAGAAAAAATCTAAACTTGAGATAGAGGCTTTAACAAGCAAAGGATTGAGTTTTCTAATGGACATATACATACCTACTAAAATATCTACAAAAGACTGGATCGAGTGAAAAACTATTAAAACTATTAAGATCTACGGCTCATTTTGATCCTTAATCAATTATAAGAGAGATCTGCTAATTTTTGTAGATAACCTTTATATAACAATAAGATAGCGTCTAAAAATAACCATAGATATTATGAGAGAGAAAGTGATGTTTAAATGAATGATCAATGTAGAGAATTAGAGAGACAATGTGAATATCTAAGAAATGTGAATATCTAAGAGAGGAGGTTTATCGTCATCTAACATTAGCTGAGAATCTTGTATCTAATAGATTACAAACAATTCTTCCATTAATTATTGAGCTTTTTTATCAAAACTTTGGTTGTCTATGGTGTTATCATAATTCTTTTCTTAGCTCCGCAAATGAATGTTTCTAAAATAGTTCTATTGATACTAGATATTGACATGTTGATCAGTTCACAAATAAAAGTAGTTATATCAACAATTCTTCTCATAATTCTGGGCATAATAGCATATAGAAAAGTGATCACCAGATATGTAGAGATCGTTTAAATCCGTAGACATCTCTCTAGATGCCAGAAGAAATATAGAAAAAATATAGTAATATTTAATAAAATACGTTGCAGAGCGATCCTGTGATCTAGAGATATTACTATAGTCTAAAATCTATAGGTTAGATATTTTATAGGACTGTAGGTGACACTTATTGTGATGGCTAGAGAAGACGTGTATAAGCTGTTGTATGAGGCTTTTGATAAGAGGCCTGTGTTTATCTCTAGGAATAAAAGGATCTTATCTATAATATTGAGGTATCATGTTAAACATCTTTTGGGTCGTTATTCAAAAATTTTTATTAAAGATCTGTGGGGGTGGACTGAGGATTTCTTCAGATCACGTTTTATTGAGGAAAATATTTTAGAAAGAATTGTTTTAGGACATGAAGATCCTATGATACTTATTATAGAGGATCTTCATATTAATAAATATAAAGATCTTGTTCAGAGAGCTGTTGCTATATACAGCGGGTCTGGGAGAGGCGTCTACAAGTCTCTAGGCTATGATCCTGTTGTAAAGATCTTTGCTAGCATCAGAGAGGGAGTATACATGATCCAGGGTTTGATAGATAAAGTGTTGTTGATCAAGATCGAGGGAGATAGATTTGTCGAGTTAAGTCTCTCACAGAAGTATCAAGAGGCTGTTAAAGTACTGTCTGAAGCCTTTGATATATACGGATCTTATAAACAGAGTGATGCTGTGAAAATTTTGATGAGAGAGCTAGGTTTAGACAGAGTTGAGGCTCAGAAGATATTACGATATTTATATGAGAACGGCGTGATAAAAATAGATAAAGGCGGCTACATAGTGATCGGAGAGGTTTGAAAAGATCTATTCATATATCTAGGGATCTTGAGAATAGTTTCTCCAAGCCATAAGACATATTCTTCATCAAATGATCTTGTGAAAAGATCCTTAGGATCAATAGGATTACAACATCTTAATACTCCAATGTTAGAATTCTCTCTAACAATTCTAAGCACATTATCAAGAGATTTTCTTCGAAAGCCATAAAGTCTGTTATCTTTGATCCAGAAGCCTTCATCTTGAGAAAGTTGTTTCTCTATAAATCTCATAGCCTCATGACTATATATAGGAGGTCCCTCAACAACTTTATAAAGATAGCCTTTCACACAATATTCTGTAGGCAACTCTAAATATATCAGAGGCTTAGATTTTTCATCCCAGAAAACATCTATATAAACAGGGTCATAACCCTCGCTATCAAGAACATTATATATTCTTCTTTTAATCCTCAGAAGCTGACCCCATACATTGTCAGGAGACTCTTCTTTAACAAGGTCAAGCTCAAAAACTTTGAAACATATTTTCTCAGCATTCCTCATGATGATCTTCATGTCAGGCTTCTCTGGGAAAAAGAAATTCTCTGAAGGATCTTTTAAAAAAGCTCTTGCTGCCAAGATGAATCTTGCCAAAGTCTCTGATCTTACGGCAGCTCCGGCGTTTCTCTTAGGATCAACAGGATCTGGGAGAATGAAAGAGGATCCTTGGAAAAATCTTTTTAAAACCTTTGGATCCTCATTTGTCAAAGTTATTATCACAGGCTCTCTCCAATTCTCAGCTGCTTCTTCAATAACTTTAATAAAAGATCCATATTTAACGATCAGAAGCTCAGCAACATATCCTGAAAAGCCTCCTATCTTAACTTCTGCACCATACACACCTACTCCTTTCATAAATCTTTTTAAAAGTCTCACCTCATCTCTCTGATCTTCTCTCAACATCTTTTTAATGTATTGTGTATGAAAAGGTGTTCTATCCACAGCTGTCTCAGTCTCCCTAGGATCATCGATTTTAAGTCCTGGCACCACGTCAGCCTCAAATTTATCATCAATTTTAATTCTCAGATAAGGATGTTCAGCATATCTTTCTTCAATATGATATTTAGATAATGCTTTTCTAGCTCTTTTAATAAATTCTCTCCTGATCCATTCTTTTCCAAGCTCTTTTGGTATAAGAATAAAAACGTCTAGATCAAGATCTCCTTTCAGAGCAGTTCCCTTCTCAATGGAGCCGTGAAGCTGTATAGAGGCATTTACATCTTCAAAATATGGTCTCAATTCTTCCCTCAGAATCTCATAGATTCTACGAGCTTCCTCCAGCTCTCTCTCATCAGGCCTGATCCTCTCTAATATTTCTGATAAGATCTTTTTGACAACATCTTCTCTACTAAAGATCTTTAACACCTAGATCAGCTGTTTAACATGTAGATCTGAGTATATAGGTCCTCTGGGTGTTAAAACACTTTTCTTTAAAACAATTTTAGTGACTTCTGAAAATCCAAAGTCTTCATCAACATAAGAGACAAGGATCTGAGAAGCTTTAGATGGTATACTAGTTTTTACTCTGGCAATAGTTATATGAGGATGAAACTGATGTTGATCTTCGAATATCCTCAGCCCTCTGCTTTTTTCATCAATAAATCTTCTTATCTTGATAAGCTCATCAGATCCTTCTACAACACCTACCCAAAGAACTCTTGGTCTGCTTAGATTTGGAAAACCTCCCAGTCCTTTCACATGTATCAAGAATCTATTCATATTAATTTGATCTAACACTTTCTTCATCTCGTTAAGTGTATACTGATCTATCTCTCCTAAGAATCTTATTGTGATATGAATATTCTCATCTTCAACAGGTTTTATGCTGTCTCCAGCTACACTATAGATCTGGTCTCTCACTCTGATTATTTTGTTTAAAACTTCTTTATTCTCGATCTCTACTGCTATAAAAGATCTTATTGTCTCGCTCATTATGCCCCTATGAATTTATTGAGTTTAAAGAAAATATTTTGATTGAGAGATATATGAGTGAAGAAAAAGATGTTCTCAAAGATCTTTTGATGAACTGCTCTAATGATTATAACGAGAAATGTATAGAAGTCATAGACAGATTCTTAGAAGAAGTTAAAGAAAAAATCTCTGTTAAAGTCAAGGTCAAGATCGATGTTAGAGAGAGATATAAATGGGTTGAAAAGATTATTGATAAAGGTCTTCCTGATGGTAGAAAAAGATTTATTCTCAAGGTTTTGACGCCTTACTTAGTTAATGTGTTGTCTTTAAGTGATGAAGAGGCTTTTGAAAGACTTAAAGAGTTTATTGACAACTCATGTAAAAACTTTAATAACTGTGAGAAGATCTATGATTCATGGCTTAGAGGAGACATTAGAAGAGTAAGATCTAAAGGTCTTAAGCCTTCTAAACTAGACAATCTAGACGAGGATCTTAAAGAGATCATTAGAAAAATAATTTCTTAACATCTAGACTCATCATATCTCTTAAGCTCCTCAATATTGTCTCTCTCACTAGGATCTATATCTTTAGTCTCGAGCCAGGCTTCTATAATCTCTTTAGCAATCTCAGGAGAAGTAAGTCTTCCGCTTAAGGCAAGAACATTAGCATCATTCCAAAGTCTGGCTCCTCTGGCGGTCTGAGCATCAAATACTAGTGCGGCTCTAACTCCTTTGACTTTGTTAGCTGCTATAGATACTCCAGTTCCTGTGTAGCATATTACGATCCCGAAATCAACAGATTTATTAGCTACAAGCTCTCCCACTTCTCTGCCTACACGAGGCCAAGGCTCTGGTTTTCCTGTCTTCATAGATCCTATCAGAACTAGCTCAAAACCTTTTTTAGATAAATAATCTTTTAAGAACAAGGCTGCAGGATAAAGATCGTCTGATCCTATCGCTACTCTCATTTTTTCACCATAGAAAATTATTTATAAACCTTAGTATATGAATATTTTCGAGGTTGATATAATATGAGTGCTCAACCGCCTCCTGTAAATACTGTGCTGGTAGGGAAAAAACCTGTGATGAACTATGTATTAGCAGTTTTACAAATGAATAGCCAAGGCATAAACGACATAGTTATAAAGGCTAGAGGAAGATCTATTAGTAAAGCAGTTGATACAGTAGAGATTTTAAGACAGAGATTTCTTAAAGATAGAGTATCTGTCAAGAAGATCGAGATAGGAAGTGAACAGCTTAAGACACAAGATGGAAGAACTGTGAGAGTGTCTACAATAGAGATCCATATAAGTATAAAAGAATAATTTTTCCAGAATCTTTTTTATAAAGAAGGATGATTTAGATGAGCCAATCTAAAAAAATTGTTAAGACTACAAAAATTGATGATAAAAAGATCTTGTTTATTGAAGATGAGAGGCTTAATAAGCTTATAAATAGACTGGAGATTGTTGTTAGAATAGAACATGTTGGTGAGGGAACCCCCTCGAGAGAGCTTGTCAAAGACGTCTTAGCAAAATTATATTCGATAGATAAAGATCTTGTTGTGATAAGAAGAATAGACACATCATATGGCAGAGGAAGCTCGAAGATCCTCGCTAGAATATATAAAGATCCTGAGACTCTAAGAAAATTTGAGCCAGAACATATTCTTAAAAGAGGTTCTTCAAAAACAGAGTCAAAAGGGTGAACATAAATGAGTAAAGAAGGTAAGAAAAGATTTAGATCAGCATTATACATAATTGAGGGAGGAAGAATCAGATTAAAAAACAGAATATGTCCTAGATGCGGCTCTATAATGGGCTATTATAAAGATGCTGGAGGAGAAAGATGGTATTGCGGTAAATGTCACTACACAGATTTTATATCAAGAAGATAATAGATAAAAATAACAAATATTCTCACATATTTTAGAGATTGTCGAAGATTTTTCAGAAAGATCATAAGGAGTTTTATATGTTTTAAGATTTATATTTCAACATCATATTTAATATATAGTGATATAATTGAGAAAGTATGTAACTATATCAGTATTACGTGAAGTCAAAGAATTGCTTGAAAGAGAAAAAGGCGATCGTGATTGGAGTAGTTATTTGCTTGATCTTTTTAATAGCGTTAAAGAATTAAGAGCCAGAGTAGCATTTGAAGAGCTGAGACGCATTCTTGATGAAAAAGATCTGGAGGAAATCATAAGATCTAGTAAAGATTTTAGAGAGAGGTTCAAACTAAGATGAGACTCATAGACACAAGTGTACTTATAGACTCTATGAGAAAAGGAATTTTTGAAAAAGGCGTAATTTCAGTTATAACATTGATAGAGATTTTAAGAGGTATATCAGGCGGGAAAAGAGAGAGGGTTAAAAGATTGATTGAGGATGCCTATGATATTATAAACATTAATAATAAAGTGATATTAAAATATTGTGAGATATATGAGATTTTAAAGAGAGAGGGAGGACTTATGTCAGATGCTGATATGCTCATAGCTGCAACTGCTATGGCGCATGATCTTGTGTTGGTCACTAAGGATAGAGATTTTGAAAGATTAGTTGAGTTAGGTCTTAAATTGGAGCTCAGATGATTTATAGAGATGAAGAGATTTTTAATTTAAAATGTTATATCTGAGGATCTATTAAAAAATTTTTAATAAAATCTTCTCATATTGTCACATGGGGCGTGTTTTGAGAAGAAGACCTCATATTATTTTGTCTGCAGATGATTTTGATCTAGATGATGTTATAAAGATCTTTGATATAACTAAAGATCTTAAGTCTAGATATTATTCTGGAGAGAGATATGTTAATATTCTTAATAAAAAGATCATTGGATTAATATTTCAGAAGCCTAGCACGAGAACTAGAGTTAGTTTTGAAGTTGCGATAAGACAGTTGGGAGGAGAATCTATCTATATGTCTTGGAACGAGCTTCAGCTGGGGAGAGGAGAGCCTATTAAAGATACTGCAAGAGTTTTAGAGAGATATTTAGATGGCATAATAGCTAGAGTATATAAACATGAAGATCTTGTTGAGTTCTCCAGATACATATCTATACCTCTTATAAATGGGTTGAGTGATAGAGAACATCCTGTTCAGGCTCTCTCAGATTATTATACTATCTACGAGAGATTCGGCAGATTAAAAGGTCTTAAAATAGCTTTTGTTGGGGACGGATCTGATAACGTATCAAACAGTCTTCTAATATTAGGTGCGAAGCTAGGAGTTGAATATTGGATCGCTACTGCACCTGGATACGAGCCTCCCAAAGATCTTTTGGACCTTGCGTTTAAATATATTGAGAAGACCGGTGCGAAAATAGTTGTGACACATGATGTTGAGAAAGCAGTTTCAGAAGCTGATGTAGTATATACTGATGTATGGGTATCGATGGGTCAAGAGCATGAGAGAGAGAAGAGATTAAAAGATCTAGCGGATTATCAAGTTAATACAAAGATAATGAGCTTAGCAAAGAAAAATGCTGTCTTCATGCATTGTTTACCTGCTAAAAGAGGAGAAGAAGTTACTGATGAAGTTATTGAAGGAGAACACAGCATAGTATGGGATCAGGCGGAGAACAGACTTCATGTTCAAAAAGGACTTTTAGCATATTTATACAGATAGAAAGTCTTACATATTTTTCTTCTTCTTAACTTTTCTTTTCTTCTTAGATCTTTTCTTCTTTTTACTAACAGATTTTTTAATTTCTTCTCTATGTATACCATACAGATCAATTATTTTATGCCCTTCTTCAGTCTTTAACAGAAGAAATCTACAATCGTCTCTCTTAACAACAAGTTCTCCGCCATATATATAGATCTCTTCAGGCTCTTTTGATAAATCAATCCATATCATGTCATCATTTTTAAATATCTGCTCACTTGATGATGACATAAGCTCTGATTTTTCATCATCTTCAATATTACCTAGAGAGTCTTCTGATGATCTCTTTGAAAGATCTTTTCTACATATAAGAGCTAGAGAATATATTTTGGTTGGACTATATGTGAACAAATATTTCTCTGAAAGATCTTTCAAAGAGATCAGTGTTTTAAAAATTTTTTTATCAATATCTGCAGTGATAAAAACATAATCATACATATTTATGTCTTTAACGTTGTTTGTTATATTCTTCAGATCTATATTGATGGTCTCCTTGGAAAACTCCGCTCTTAAGCTTATATCTTTGTATATAAGAGAAGGTTTGAAAAGATCTATTTCAATAAAATCATGTTGAAACCTGAATCTCTGAAGAAAATAGATCTCTGCCTTAACATATTTCTCGACTTTTTCTTCTGAGCTAATAAAAAGATCTACCTCTTATAACCTATTTTTCTCAGAAAACTCTTTCTCTCATTAATATCTTCAGAACTCTCAACTCCCAATGGCGTGAAGCCGTCTACTACTCCTAAGACGCCTCTTCCCTGATCTGTCTCAACAACTATTACTTGAAGAGGATTTGCAGTAGCCGCATATACTCTCACAACCTCTTGAACTTCTTTGATTCTGTTTAAAACGTTTATAGGCCATGCATTTTTAATATATATTATGAAGAAGTGTCCAGCTCCCACTTTAAGAGCTGTTTCGCTGGCTAACTTGATAAGCTCTTCATCATTTCCATCAATTCTCACAAGTCTTTTTCCACTGGCCTCGTTAAATGCCAATCCAAATCTTATGCCGGGAGATGACGTTATCAATGCCTCATAAAGATCTTCGACAGTTTTTATGAAATGAGAATGTCCTATTATTACGTTAGCTCCTTCAGGTATTGGTATTTGAACAACTTCTAATCTACGGATCTCTGGCATTTAAGTCCCTATAGATTGTTTATTACATCTTCTATAAGTTTTTTCTTGATCTCTTTATCCTCAATTATGTTTGCCAGCTGGATCTTTATTAAATTTCTTATAAGCATCTTAAGATCCTCTATTGATTGAACAAGATCATCTATAGATCTGCTCATTCTATTAGTCTTCTCATTTATCTGAGCCAGCTCTCCAAGCTGATGCTCCATAACATGGATCATGGCATCTATGAGTTCCGCCGATATGCCTGTAGAGATCTCTGACATCTGTTGATGAACATGTTCATGCTCGTGCTGATGCTCATGAGGTTCGTGAGCCTCTTCAGCTTCTCTACTCTGTATCTCTCTGACAATCTCCTCCATATCTCTCTCGTTTTTAGGAATCTTTTTTATTCTAAAACTCATTATCAGTCCGGTTATAATAAAATTCTTTTAAAGAATATAAATAAATATAAATAAAAAAGATCTGTTTTGAATACTTTTATTCTAAATATTTGGGAGGGACTTGAGCGACATTTTCTCTGATAGCTTTTACAGACTCTTCAAATTGTTTTCTCTCTTCAGGCGTCAGATCATACTCAATGATTTTTTCCACACCATTTCTACCTAATATCGCTGGGACGTTGACACATATATCATGTAGTCCATATTCACCATCTAGACATACGCTTGTGAGAAACATTTTCTTCTCATCTTTTTTGATAGCTTTCGCCATGAGCATTAGACCGGCTCCTGGGCCATATGAAGAGCTGTATCCTCTTAACTCTATTATTTTTGCTCCTGCTTTTATAGTGTCTTCAACAACTTTCTTTATATCCTCTGATCCTAAGAACTTCTCCAGTGGAGCACCAGCTACTCTACTAAGTCTAGGCACTGGAAACATCTTCTCACCATGTTGACCTATCACCACAGCATCAACAACTGCTGGAGAGACTTTCAGTCTTGACGCTATATAATATCTCATTCTACCAGAATCTAATACGCCGCTGAAACCCATTACTTTATACCTAGGCATTTTACTGGCTTTGTAGAAGACATATACCATGGAGTCAAGAGGATTCGTGGTTAGTATTACAGGTGCGTTAGGGGCGTATTCAGCAACTTTTTTGGCAATATCTCTCACAACTTCAGCGTTTTTCTCGACAAGCTGTTCTCTAGTCATCCCAGGACCTCTTGGAAAGCCTGCGGTGACTAGCACTATGTCAGATCCTGCCATATCTCTGAAATCATTAGATCCATATACTCTCACGCTCTTACCCAAGATCGATAGTGCGTGAGAAAGATCCAGAGCCTCTCCCTGAGGCCTCCCCTGTATTATATCTATGAGAAGAACATCGTCAAGCTCCTCATATGTTATATATATAGCGGCTGCTGTGCCTACTCTACCTGCGCCTATTATAGTTATCAAAAATTAATCACCAAATCTATATACTCAAACTAGGGATATAAATACTATTAACATTGATAAAGCATCTCAAAAGACATTTGCAAGATAATCTGATACATAAACTATTGTATAAATCGTTTAGATACTAAAGATCTTTTTCAAAAACTCTTAAACAAAAGATCTCTGAAAGAATAATTTTTAAACTACAGACATAATAATATTTTGAAGATGATGCCGCCGTAGCTCAGCTGGTAGAGCACCGGACTCATACGGTATAAAGATCTGAGAGATCCGGGGGTCGCGGGTTCGAATCCCGCCGGCGGCATATATTATATTCTTAAAATCTTTCCTCTGAAGATCTGTCTTTCTCCAGTAAGATCTATATAATAAAACTCTAGTTCTCTAAGTCTCAGAAGATCTCTGGATATATTTTCATCATCCAAGATCTTTTGGAGAATCTCTATTGTCTTCATGTCAACTATCCTGAATATTATGATCTTGCCTATGTTATTTATATACTCAGACATCTCATCAGAGATCTGTTGACTTATGACTATTAATCCTAGACCAAATTTTCTTCCTTCTCTAAATATTGTTGAGAGAAGTTCATGAATCTTTCCTCTTAAAATGTTGTGAGCCTCATCTATTATTATCATCTGATTAAGATTTCTCGTGAATCCTCTCTCTCTAGCTGATCTCCATATATATCTTATGAAATAATAGACGTAAATATCTGTAAGAAAATTGTTTCTTCCTACACTACTTAAGTCTATTGTCACAGGCTCATCAAGTCTCCAAGAAACATCACTTTTAATCTCAGAGATCTCGCTGAACAACAGTTTAAGATACATATGAAGACTTCTGAGTACTCTCTGAGCCTCAGGATCTTCTTGTCTCTTGATCTCTTCCTCAAGATACTCAGGAAGCTTTTGTATATTTCTTCTCTCTTCAACATATCTAGTCAATAGATCCTGAAGATATGCTGTCTGTAAAGCTCCTAATTTAAATGATGCTCTTATCACATCAATAAACTCGTTAAGAGAGTCTCTGTTAGAATATATGTCATTGATCATTATGCCAGTTATATCTCGAGGATCTAATCTTTTGAATCCCAAGTCTTTATATTCATTATGAAGATCAAATATTATGACAGGTATATTATTTTTAACGAGAGATCTAGAGATTTTTTTGCTGAGAACAGTTTTGCCAGTTCCTGTGGAACCTATCACAAGCATGTGTGGAGAAAGATCTGTGCTTACATTGATCATCAGATTAGCTTGTTTATCTACAGCAACATCATCTATCACGACGCTTTTTTCTTTAAAAATCTCTCTGTATAATCTTGGTCTTGTGTAGATATGAGTTGAAGAGACATAATATAATAATGGCGTGAAAGACCATGAGAAGACGCTTGTAAATATGATCTTTCTGTTTCTGATAAATGTTATAAATATTCCATCTATTAATGCTCCTAAAAGATTCTCTGGTTTTGTAAAAAATATTTTGCCAGTGATATAATTGAGTAAAATATCGGCTGAAGACAATAACAATAAGATCAGACCCTCTGTTATAAGAAGATGTCCTGGGTCATCTTTTATGTAATAGAACATTCTAGAGAGTACCACAAAAATATTTGAGAAAGATCTTATCTTAAGTTTTCTTCTGAATCTGTATAAACCATAGATAGATATGATCATTAGTAAAAAGATTGTAGATAGAATATCTGTATATAAAATATTAGCGACATGAGCATATAAGTAAATGAGATAACTAACAGAGTATAGAAACATTGGAAGAGATGTCAATATAACCTCTATAGGAGAGATCATAAGTATGAACAATGCGATCATTATAAAAACAGCTGAGATAAAAAAGATTTTATCATAAGCATTATATATCTTGATGTAGACTAATATATACATGATCTGTTGTGATATAAATATCAGTATGAGTATTAAAAGGAGAAGTTTTATATATATTTGAGATGTATCTATTCTCATAACGATCTAGACCTTCTTCTTAGATATTCAATCACTTCTTTAACGTAAGAACCTGTCAATTTACTTCTATAGATCTTTTCAATATAACTGCTCCAATCATATCCATCAGATCTCCAGTTTTCAAATGTATTGACAAGATTTCTATATGCTATCTCATGAATATAACAGAAGCCATATATACTATTTTTGTCACGTTCTAATCTACATATGACACATCTCTGATCTTTGTTTTCATTATTTATATTGTCAATAGCCTCTTCTCGAAATCTTTTTATTAATTTATTCACCACATCTATCGCTTCTTTGATCACTACGGATCTTTTCATTCTCCCATTGATAATGTCTTGGAGATATTCTTCAAATCTTCTTGTGAGAGCTGTTGACAATAGCTCTGGGAAGTATTTTGAGATTATATTCACAACCTCGATCCCTAGCTCAGAAACTTTTATATTTCTCCCTGATACATATCCTCTCTTAAATAATGTATCTATAATCTCTGCTCTTGTAGATTCTGTGCCTATATTCTCTCTCTCCATCCATCTAAGTAGTGAGGCTCTGTCATATAATTTGACAGGTCTTGTATAGCTTCTGATGATTTTAACTTCCTTCACAGGTATGTCGATACCTACAGTGATCTTTGGAATAAATTTTTCTTCGATTCTATAAAAATGATATGTCTCTAACCATCCTTTCTTAATAATTCTTCTTCCACTAGCTCTAAAACATCTTTTCGCAACACACCCCTTCATAATAATCTCTGAGACTATTGCAGAGTCTGAAAATGTCGCTATATATCTTCTCACAACAAGATCATAGATTCTCATATACTTAAGATCTAGTCTCTTAGAGGGGGTTTCTCCAGTAGGATATATAGCTGGATGTGCAGGATCATCTTTAGGACCGTTGTGAGGAACAAGAGCTTTCTTATACAATATTTTGTTAACATGATCTTTATACTCTCTTATCTTTGATAATTTAAATAATATCTCTCTATGATTAAGAGTCTGAGGAAGCTTTTGGCTATTTGTTCTCGGATAACTTATGAGACCTTCTAAATAAAGATCTTCTAAGATCTTTAGAGTCTCAGATGGCGAATATCCATAAAGCTCATAAGCTTCTGTCTGAATATCTCCTAGATTAAAAGGATGTGGAGGTGAGTACTCAAGCGTCTTCTCTGATGAATCTACAATCTTTATGAATCCTTCTTCAATAATTTTCTCGCGAAGTATCTGAGCATCTTCTTTAGTTTTCAAAGGATCTTCTATATCTTCAAATTCTATTATCTTGTTATCATAAGATCCTTTGAGAGAGATTCTGTAGAGAGGTGATGGTACGAAAGTCTCTCTCTCGACATATCTAGACAACACCTCATATAATGTAGGCGTCTGAACTCTTCCAGCACTAATAATCTTGTTACTTTCATATTTCTTTCTATAAAGATCTGTCAATGCTCTAGATATGTTGATACCCCAGATCCAGTCCAGCTCATGTCTAGCGATCCCTGCCTCGATCATATTTATATCCAGAGGCTCTAGATATCTAAAGCTTCTAATTATATCCTCTTTAGTTAATGTTGAGAATTTCATTCTCTTAGCTTTAGAAGGATCTCCCCATTCCTTAATTATCATATAGCCAATAACAGATCCTTCAACATCATAATCACACGCATTAATATATTCAGAGGCTTCTCTCATTATTTTAGAAAACATTTTATAAAACTTCTCTATATGACTATAGCTCTTCTCAACAAGATGACGAGGAACCCATTTATATTCATAGACCGGGTATCCTCTCACATCTGTTGATAAAGTGAATAAATGACCTGCCGCAGGCGCAATGACCAGTTCTTTACCATCATATCTTGCTATATATACAGGCACACCATTAATATAGATCTTTCTATACGCATTTAATGCCTCGGCAATTTTCTGAGCCGCTTTAGGCTTTTCAGCTATTATAACTGTGTAAGGCTTTTTAAAACTCAGACCTCTCATATCATCATTCTTATCTGCTAGATTTTTTCTCGCATATCTCATCTATATTAAATCCATAATTCTAATTAGTTCATAAAAGAATTAATGTAATAGGTTCAAAAGATCTTTTGAATATATTTTTAATATAAATGATCTTATGACAACATAAGGGCAAGCCTCGCCCTTCAGGGAGGGGATACGTTTATATTTATAAGTCTTTCAAGAAAATGTTTATGGTCGTGATGAGATATATAATGTTTTGAGGGTTTGGGGGCTAATGTCTCGGATGGGCGCCCCATTAGAGCGCCTCGATGACCCTAGGGGGGAGGCCCCGATGTTTGCCTCCAGCCCGATGATCATTAAGATGAAAAAATTAATCCCTCACCAGAGGGCTAACACCCGAGACCCAGCGTAAATAAGATGATCTACTATAGAATTGAAAGGGGAGGGGTCATTTGAAATAGCTCATTAAATTCTCAATTAATCTCCAGTTCTGATCTATCATCTCTTCTATTATTTTAACGTCTTCTTCTGTGATCCCTTTGAATCTTCCTTGAGCACTGAGATATTCTTTCAGAGGTTTTCTTCTACTCTTATCTCTATAAGGTCTACTCGGCGGACTGATCTCTAATCTTCCATCTATATACTCAAATAATATCCATGCGCCGGTCTCTACAGCTAATCTAGCGATCTCTACAGTTTTGTCATCATCAAATCTCCAGCCAGGTGGACATGGAGAGTGTAGATGTATAAATCTGAATCCTTTGATCTGAGATGCTCTTAAAAGCTTCTCATAAAAATCGAGTGGGTAAGCCACGCTTGCTGTGGCCACATATCTGATTTTATGCATAAGCATTATAAGATCAATCTCTTTCTTTCTATCTCTCTTGCCGAGTATAGGCGTTGTAGTTGTCCTAGCTCCATAAGTTGTTGATCCACTGGCCTGAACGCCTGTGTTCATATAAGCTTCATTGTCAGAGACTATGTAGATTATGTCATCATCTCTCACAGCAGATCCTGATAATGACGCGAATCCTATATCAAATGTGGCGCCATCGCCAGCCCAGACTATGACAGGCCCCATGTTTTCTCCCCTGATCTTGAGAGCTCTTGAGATCCCTCCTGCGACAGCTGGTGCTGATGCGAATGGGACGTGAACAACTCTCATATCGAGAGATGTATAAGGATGATATCCTGGAATTATTGAGCTACATCCTGCAGGGATCACTAGAGTAGCTTCTCCTCTGAATACTTTACCAACTATTTTAAGACCTATCAGATGAGGACATCCTTGACAGGCGGCGTTTCCAGGGAGCGAGTAGCTCTCTTTAGGTATCTGATCTATTCTAATTCTTATGTTCATATCTCAAACACCTCATTATTAAGATAATATACGGTCTCTCTCCTCGTAAAGCCTTCTCTCTCAACTTCTCCGACAAATCCTTTTACTATAGATGCGAATTCTTTTGAAGACACGTCAACACCTCCGAGACCTGCTACAACTCCCCAGAAAGATATATCTCTATCTACATAATCTAAAACTTCTGTGGCTAAGACCCCACTTTTTCCTAGAGAGATGTCTCTATCAAAAACTATCACACCTTTTGATCCTGATAGGGTCTTTAAGATCTCTTCTGTTGGAAATGGTCTTATAAATCTCAGTCTTAAAAGACCTACTGAATAACCTTCGTCTCTTAACATGTCCACAGCATCTTTAATAGTTCCTGACCATGCTCCTGTGGATAACAAGACATATTTGGCATCATCAAGTCTATATCTCTCAACAAGTCCTCCATAGCCTCTTCCGATAATCTTCTCATACAAATGATCTGATTCTTCAATAACTTTTTTAGCATTATACATAGCCTTCATAGCAGCAATCCTAAGCATCATATGATTCGCATCTTCACCTAGATTTCCTATTGAGAATTTTTCTCCAAGTCTGAATCTATATGGTTTATCAGGATCTCTCGAAGGCAAAAACTGATCTATCTCCCATTGGTCAGGCAATTCAATGTATTCTGCGGTATGACTAAGAATAAATCCTTCTAATCCTATAGCTACTGGAAGCATCACCTTAGGATCCTCAGCAATTTTAAACGCCTGGATTGTCATGTCAAAAGTCTCCTGAACATTCTCTGCCATAGCAATGATCCATCCGCTGTCTCTCAGAGTAAGTATGTCATTATGATCTGTATGAATATTCCATGGAGGTCCTATCGCTCTATTCACGACAGCCATCACCACAGGAACTCTTGCACCAGCTGTCCACCAGGTGAGCTCATACATATATAAAAGGCCGTGTGAAGATGTTGCTGTGAAAGCTCTCACACCAGCCATTGCAGCACCCATTGTAGTGCTTAGTGCTGCAAACTCGGATTCTACATTTACAAATTCAGCCTCCATCTCTCCTCTCTCGACCATCTCAGCAATTCTCTCAACAATTATTGTCTGAGGAGTTATCGGGTATGCTGCGATAAATTTTACTCTGGCCATTTTCACAGCCTGAGCAACCGCGTGATTACCTATCATAGCAGTTTTAATTCTCTCACGAGACTTCATATTATCACTCCTCTTCTCTAACCATCTCAATAGCTTTCACAGGACATACTGAAGAACAGATCCCACAGCCTTTACAATACTCGTAGTCTATCTTGATCTTTAGTCCTTTCTCCCAAAAGATCACATCTTCAGGACAGTAGAGCCAACATATTCCACAATCTATACATTTATCTAATTTAACTACTGGACGAAAAGTTCTCCAAAGGCCAGTTCTTCCAGCAGCACCTTTCTTAGGTCTGGCTACAAGATATTTAGTGGGGTCTATATCTATATCAATTTTTTTAACAATAATCTCTCGGCTCATATCTCAGTCGCCTCATGTGTCTGTTCATAAGCTTTTTTGACAGCCTCTATATTCTTCTCTAACAGCTCTCCTTTGAAGAAGACTCCCAAGATCTTTATAAGAGTTTCCAATCTATATAGACCAGTAACTTTTGATAAAGAGCCTAATAAGGCAGTGTTTATCACAGGCCATCCTGCTACCACAAGACCTGTTTTAATAGCAATCCCTGTGGCATCTACCACGAAAGTTTTAAAGCCTGTTTTCACAGGCGTCGAAGAGTTTATTAAAAACACGGGATTTTTATCACCTATGAAGATCTTAAGATCAATTATATCTAAGATCCCTCTCGAGAATACGACTATAAGATCAGGATTTTTAATCATCTCATGAGTCTTTATAGGCTGAGTAGAAGCTCTTATATATGTCTTGACAACAGCTCCTCTTCTCTCAGCGCCAAATTCTGGTATAGCCTGAGCATAAAGTCCTTCTTCAACTAATGTTGAGGCTAGAATTCTAGATGCAGTGACAGCTCCCTGACCACCTCTACTTAAAAAAAGAATTTCTATTTTCAAAATATTTGTCCCAGAATAATATGGCTAAAACTCTTAATATTATTTATATTATTCATCATCACTGGATTTTAAATAAGATCATAAAGATCTGAGGGAAAGATTTATAAGCTTCTCAAGATCTGATTCTAATGGAGAGATCATATGAGCAGCACACAAAAAATCCTTGAGGCATTAAAAGGAAAACAGAAGATGACTCCAAAAGAGATTAGTAAGGCCACAGGACTTAATTATAACACGGTTAGAGGAGCTCTTAACAGACTACTTAAGAAAGGATTAGTAAAGAGAGTAGAGAGAGGAGTATATACCTTAGCATAATCAGTAGATGAGTATAGATCTTAAACAAATATATTTTTTTATTTATACTGGTTTTAACAACATCTTCTCCTCATTTATAAGTCTTGAAGATATGATCATTAGTGCCACTGAGAATAATAATAAAATAGTTATATGAGCAAAAGTCATGCCAATATCTCCAAAAGCATAATATTGAACCGCCAAGACGCTGTTTGTATAAGGCAGTATCAACAGGGGATATAATACGTCTTTAGGTAGCGAGTAGAAGTCTACAAATAATACTGAGATAAATATTAATGAAGATGCTATGGTTATTATTGAAGATATCACTTGGGCAGATCTCATTGTCGAAGATCTTATTATGACAGGAAGAGTCAGAGATAATGTTGCTAATGTAGTTAGATACACAACTACTCCAGTGACTATCAGAAGGCCTTTATCAACTATCATCATGATTCCATAGCCTAACGATGTTGATAATATTATGAAAAATATTATTATTGACAACACGTCAACAACTGCTGCTAAAAGACCTATAATAGAGCTTGCAAAAACTTTGCCGAGAATAAGATCTCTTCTTTTTATAGGTGATGACAAAAGTATCTCGAGAGTTTTTCTCTCCTTCTCACCTAATATAGAGTCAATAATATATGTGGTCGCGGGGGTTGACACAAACAACATTGAAAACGCAAATAATCTTGCAATAAAAATCTTCCAAGCCTCCTCTGGAGATATTCCTGCACCACTTGGCGCTATAAAGCCTGCAACATATATCGTAGCCGGATTTCTAATAGCCTCTGGAGAGACATTCGTGATCCCGGCTTCTTCAGCAAGATATTTTATCTTAAGATCTGAGAAGTATCTCGATAGATCATTTATTACTGAGATTGCTTCTGAATAAGCTTTTTCTGCTTTTGAAGATCCAGGCACTTGATAAGCTAATAAAAACGCCTGTGAATCTAATGATGTAAGGTTGTGTGTGAATCCTCTAGGAATCACGATCCTAAGATCTACTGATGAGACCGACGTGTTTACATATGTGATCACTCCTCTCTGAGTTAAGAGATTTCTCAGAAGATCAGCTATGTAGCTAGAGGTAAAAGTATTGTTGTCGAGAACGCCAATGCTATCATCTTCAATTATTATCTCTACTTTAGGATACTCTATATGTTGTAGTGAAGTCATTACAAAACCCATTAAAGGCATCATGATAAGAGGTGTTAATGTGAGAAAAAGAAGTGTTCTATAATCTCTTATAAGCTCTAGAAATTCTTTTCTAAATAATGCTATAAGACTATGTCTATGAGACATATCTCCTCTCCTCAACAATTTTTACAAAAGCTTCTTCAAGATTTGATGAGAAAGTGTTTCTCATAGCCTCCTCAGGTCTTCCTCTAAATATGATCTTTCCATTGTATATCAGAGCTATTGTATCACATAGATCTTGTGCTTCAAGCATGTTATGAGTAGATAATATGATCGTCTTTTTCATCTTCAGAGAGAAGTCTCTGACAACTCTTCTAATGCTGACTGCAGAGAAGACGTCCAGCCCTGATGTAGGCTCGTCTAAAATAGCTATTTTAGGCATCACCATTAATGTCCTTGCGATCAAAAGTCTTCTTCTCATGCCCTTACTATATGTCCCTGTCTTCTTGCGAAGAACATCATCTTCTAATCCTGTGATCTCTATTCCAAACCTCAGGTTGTCAGGATCTACTCCATATAGATCTGCGAAAAATCTGAGATACTCGTATCCAGTAAGTCTCGAGTAAGTATCAGCATCCTCAGGAAGATAAGAGATCATAGATCTTATCTTCTCTAAGTTCTTAGGATCTTTATAATCTATCTTCTCACCACATATATACACATTACCAGAGCTAGGTCTCATCAATGTAGCAATGATCCTGAGCATTGTAGTTTTTCCAGCCCCGTTAGGACCTACGACACAAAAGACTTCGCCGCTAGAAACCTCCAGACTTAGATTATCTAAAGCTTTCTTAGTGCCATAGTATTTATAGACTGACTCAAGTTTTACATCAATCAATTTATTTATTCTCCAAATATTACTTGATGAATAAAGTAAAAATATGAAGTTTTTCAGCAAAATCTTAGGTTAATCATTTGATTATAAGTCTCGATGTGTCAAAATATTAGAACAAAATAATAATATTCTCATGAAAAATTTATTACGAAAAATTCGTATGGCGAAAATCTAATGGCTTCAGATTATAGAGAGAGCGGCTTGAGAGAGATCCTCAGAGCGCTTGATAAAGTATCTGAGGTATATGAAAGAGGCTCCAGCGCTATCATATTAGGTCTAGACAAGATCTTTAGAAGATTAGTTGCTGAAAGAGTACATGGAAGAATCATTTTAGACGTCGGAGCGGGAACAGGAGTCATGTATCAATATGTTAAAAATGTTATGAAGATATTAAGTTGCCACGGTGGAAATCCGTTGTATATTCTTCTAGAGCCTTCACCATCTTTTATAAAGATCTTGCGGCAGAGATTTCACGGCTCAGATGATGCAGAAATTATTCAAGGTGTTGCAGAACATATACCATTAAGAGAAAGATCTGTAGATACCTCAATCTCTTGTTTCATGTTGAGAGATGTGAGAAGCATAACAAGATCTATTATTAATATGAGAGAAGTCTCGAGAAGGAAGATTCTTATTCTAGATTTTCATAAGCCTCCAGGCGTATATGCATATATTATGGAACTGATCTATATGTATTTGATTATGCCAATAATTTTATTAACAACAGTCTTTGGATATGTGAGAGAATATATGCTGATACCTAAATCAGTCATGATACAAAATGATCTTAGGGAGCTTCTCTTCGTAATTAGAAGATTAACAAAAGACTGGAGGCAAGATCTTAAATGTTGGTTCAGATGTATAATCTATCTTCTAGAGATAAATAGAGGTATTTAAAGCATCTCATGATTCATTTTAAATATTTATAAAAATATTTATAATACGATATATTTAATCAGTAATAGGTACATAAAATGATCGTAGAACTGGAGCCAAGCATCTTTATAAAAGATCTTTTGGTGGCATTCTTCTTATTCATATATATTTTGATTATTGTCATGATCGTGACTAAACAGCTCTATAGGTACATGATTAATAAAGGTCTTCCTAAGAATGTTGCTGTGTATTATAATAGAAAGATTATTCATATAACAAGTGGAGGCTTGATAGGTTTTCTCACACCAGTTATATTTGCAGAGCCTTTCACACCATTTATCTTCTCAATTATTCTGGCTTTCATAACATTATATCCTCATCTAACAGGAAACTTACTTGAATGGTTTCAGACAAAAGATAACTTGTATGAGGTCAATTTCTGTATTGCATGGGGATCTTCAGTGCTCATCTTATGGATCATGCTTAATAATCCTTGGATCTCTATTTTACCAGCATTATTCGTCTCTCTAGGAGATGCTGCGACAGGGATTGTCAGAAACACATTATTTAGAAAAAGAACTAAACATTGGATAGGAAATATAGCCATGACGGCTGTGACAGCTCCAATAGGATACATCTTTGCAGGGATCTCAGGAGTTATAGCCGGGGTCGCGGCCTCTATTATTGAGAGATTTGAATATAAGATTATTGATGACAATATTCTTATAGTATTGATCTCGACGTTAACTCTGCTTATATTGAAGCCGACGACACATCTTTTATAATAAAATTTATGGCTTAACATGTTTTGATAATCTTCGTTTGATATGATTAGATATATAGGCTTCTTTATATATAACATAGAAAGTTTTACATCCGAAAGCCTCGCCTTTTAGGGTGGGGAGGAGGTCAGATTTAAATATCTTCTACACATATAATGTCTAGAGGATAAGAATGCCTCTGAGACCGGCCAGATGTTATACTGAGCGTAAGAAGCCTCCATATACAAGGAGAGAGTATATAGATGGGATCCCTCCGCCTAAGATAACAAAGTATACAATGGGCAATCCGCATAATCAATATAAATATGTTGTGAGATTAATTGCTGAGAAGAATGTTTTGATAAGACATAATGCTCTGGAGGCTGCTAGAACAGATGTTCATAGATATATGAGTAAATATGTTGGTGAAGACAAATACTTTTTCGTGGTGAGAAAATATCCTCATCAAGTTATTCGAGAAAATAAGATGCTGGCCTTCGCAGGGGCTGACAGACTTCAGGAGGGGATGAGACAGGCTTTTGGAAAGCCTATTGGCACAGGAGCTTATGTTAAGCCTGGAGACATAATAATGGATATATATGTCTCTGAGAGAGAACATGTCGCACACGCGATAGAGGCTCTTAGAAGAGCTAAGGCAAAGCTTCCAGACTCATATAAGATTGTCACGGAAGAGATTAGCTTAGGAGGCTAAGAAACAGATATTTTATTCAGATGATGATGCCAACATAATATGAGTGATGATTAGGGGTCGATGGACTGATGATTTTGTCATATATTCATATTCTTTATCTTTACTTCTAACTATATTTATTGGAATAGAGACACATGAGCTATGATGAGAAGAAGTCGATAACACAACATTTGGAGGAGCTCAGCAGAAGACTTTATAGAATAGTTATTGCGATATTAATAGTCTCTATAATACTCTTTATGCCTTTAAACTTTTTTCACTCAAGCTCTTTCAATCCAAAAATTAATTCTCAAAACCCTATTGAATATATTGTCGAGATGTTCACATATTATCTCAATGTCTTAAGTGGAGAAGGCTATGACTCTCTCACAACAAGATTTATAAAATTCACCAGAGATTATGTTCTTCCCAATGAGTCTATAATAATTGCCGGAGGTTCTGTCACAACTTTTCTAGTGATTCTTAAGACAACATTTGTATTAGCAATCATGATAGTCTCTCCCTATATTGTATATGAGATCATGGCTTTCATATGGCCCGCGTTATATCCGCATGAGAAGAAGATTGCTAAAAAATATCTTCTTTTAGCAACCTTATATATCGTCTTAGGACTTACAGTAGGATATTTTATTGTTGCAAAAACAGTCATGAGAGTAGGATTTTTCTGGGCAAGATCAGTTGGCGCAGAATTTTATATTAATTTTCAGAATTTTATTGATGAAGTTCTAAACTCAATGTTAGGCTCAATGTTAGTGTTTCTAATACCATTCTTTATGATCATAGCCACTGAATTAGATTATCTAAATCCTTACACAGGCTTCATGAGTAATAGAAAACTTGTCTACGTGATCATATGGATAGTGTTAGTATTCTTCTTGCCAGATATAACAGCTATTCTGTTGTTCATCATATTTATAGCAGTCTTCGAGCCCTCCTACTTGTATATGAAACATATAGCCAGGAGAAAAAATCTTGTTTCATAAATCTATATTAGAGAAGACTTTATTAGAGATCCATATTCAACATCTCTTCCAACAACTACTCCTGGATATATTATAGAGTATGCACCAATCTTTACTCCAGGTAGTATAGACACGTTTATCCCTGTTTTGACATATCCTCCTACGAAAGATCCTAGTTTAATTCTTCCACTACTTACTCTAACACCTTTCACAGTCACTTTAACAGGTTGTTCATCAAATCTGAGATTAGCCACTAAAGTTCCTGCACCAAAGTTCACTTTCTCACATATCACTGAGTCGCCCACGTAATTAAGATGTGGAAGCTTTGTCTCTTCAAATATGATGCTCTCTTTAACTTCTGTTGAGAATCCTATCTTAGCTCTTTTCCCTATATATGTATAAGGTCTTATATAAGCGTTAGGACCTATCTGAGCATCTTCATCTATATATACTGGGCCTTCAATATATGATGCTCCTTTCACGACAGCTCCTTTTGCTATATATACTGGGCCTTCAATAATTGTGTTAGGATCTATTCTTCCTTCAATTATTCTCTCATTCATTTTTGAAAGCATCTTCTTATGAATCTCGATCAGATCCCATGGTCTTCCAATGTCTCTCCAACTCTCTCTATCAACAGTCATATGTCTAATAATTTTTCCATGAGACGTTGCTATTTTAACAATATCTGTAAACTCGATCTCTCCTCTGTCAGATAGAGTTAGTTCATCAACATATCTAAGGATCTCTGAACTGAATCTATATATTCCAGCATTGATCAGATTGGAGATCGTCTGAGAAGGGTCTGGCTTCTCTAATATTCTCAAAACTTTGTCTCCATCATGAATAATAACTCCATAATTCCAAGGATCTTCCACAGGAACCGAGACTAACGTATTGATATTTGAAGAAAAGATCTTGTCGACGACTTCTTTCTCAAAATAAAGATCTCCATATATAATCACGGCTTCATCAGATCTGAGATATGGAAGAGCTGTCTGAACCGCATGTCCAGTGCCCAGCTCTTTCCCCTGTCTCACCAGCTGAATATCTAAACCAGTTTTTGATGTGTAGGTATCTACAAATTTCTTTAAATCATCAAATCTATATTCTCCAACTATTATGACCCTAGAGATCTTGTCTCGAAACATATCTAACATTCTCTCAATCAAAGGTTTCCCAAGTATTGGTATCAGAGGCTTAGGTCTTGTGTCGGTTATAGGTTTAAGTCTCTCACCTTTTCCTCCTGCTAAAATGATCAATTCCAACGACTATTCCCACAATAGTTTTATACTAATTAAACAATTAAACAATTTTTTCTAGGGGTTGCAATGCCTTGTAAAACAGCCGTCATTGTTCATGATGATTATCTGAAATATGATTTCGGCCCGTGGCACCCTTTTAAACCTTATAGATGGAGACTTGTTCTAGAGATCTTAGAGAAAAAGAAAGTTTTTGAGACAGGTTATGTAGAGAGAATCTCCGCGAGATACGCCACCTTAGAAGAGCTGATGCTGGTTCACACGCCTGAGTATATTGAGTATGTTAAGAGAATGAGTGAGAGAGGAGAAGGTTTTCTAGATTATGGAGATACTCCTGCTAGAAAAGGTGTTTTCGAGGGAGCTGTGGTTAGAGTAGGAGGATCTTTAGTAGGAATAGATCTTTTGATGAATAATGTTTATAAACATGCTTTCAACCCCTGCGGAGGTCTTCATCATGCTAGAGAAGATGCTGCAGCAGGATTTTGTGTATTTAACGATATCGCGATCGCAGCCAGATATGCTCAGAAGAGATATAATATTAGAAAAATTGCGATCATAGATGTAGATGGTCACCATGGGGATGGAACACAAAATATTTTTTATGAAGATCCTGACGTGTTAACAATCTCTCTACATAGATATGGAATATATCCAGGCACAGGATGGTATACAGAGGTAGGGTCTGGAGCTGGAGAAGGATTTAGCATAAATATACCTCTGCCCGAGGGGGTTGACGACATATCATATCTATATATGTTTAATAATATAGTTGTTCCAGTAGTCAGAGAGTATAAACCAGAGCTTATAATACTTCAATATGGCGCAGACTCTCATTATGAGGATCCTCTTGTAGGACTTGGTCTGACAACAAGAGGTTATCAAGAGATCATGGATACGGTTCATGAGCTTTCACATGAGTTGTCTAGTGGAAGAATACTAGTCACAGGAGGAGGAGGATATAATGTTAGTAACACAGCCAGGATCTGGAGCATTGGCGTGATAAGACTGGCAGGATTAGATATTGATATAGAAGATCTTCACGACAAAGTTGTATATGTCAGAGAATCACCCTCACAATATATAATAGATCTTGCTGAGAAAATAAGATCTTATCTCAAAAAATATTATAAAGATCTTTGAAGCTGAAGCCGCCACACTCGTCAGATGCACATCTACAAAACATTTAATAATCTATATGAAGATTATTAATAATTAGGTGTATAAGACGAATATAAATGAGATCTTTGAGTCCTGGAGAAAGATCCTTGAGCTGGCTAGAAGACCTGACTCTGACGAGTATAAACTTTTTCTCAGAATAATTTTTCTAGGATTCTTTCTCGTCGGAGCCATAGGATTCGCGGTTGGGATCATCGCGTATCTAATATTCTCTGTATTCGGTGGAGGATTATGAGCTCTGATAGACAAGAACAAGAGAGTCTGCCTGATGAGTTTAGAAAACTTCAGCTCTTCGCTGTAAGAACCATCGGCGGCAGAGAGCTTGATGTGGCTCTCACAGTAGAGGCAGTGGTTAATGCATTGAAAAACTCTGGGAGAGAGGATCCTATGAGCAGTTATCTGAGAGATATTAGAGCTATAATAGTTCCTCCAGAGGTGAAGGGATACGTAATATTTGAGGTACAGAATCTTCATACTGTTTATCTGGCTGTGAGAGATATTAGACATGTGAAAGGCAGAGCCGCAGGATCTGTTAGTTATAAAGATCTTGAGGAGATGATCAGAGTGAAACCGATCATAGAAAGCTTGAGAGAGAGAATGGTCGTAGAGATCATAGCAGGACCTTTCAGAGGCTCTAGAGGAGTTATACAGGCCATAGATAAAGCACGTGAAGAGGTTGTCGTATTTATAACAGAATCTCAGTTTCCTCTCACAATAACATTACCAGCAGAATTTGTCAGACCTGTCCAGCAATAGCTATATAAAGAGGTCTCTGACAAATTCTTTTGATATGATGTAGCCTCCTCCAGCAGACAATATTTTGTCTAAGATCTTTTCATCAATATAATCTACGTACACATACTGATCTATGCTTCTCATGATCTCGTTTTTATCCGCATTTATTATCTCAGCATATGATCCAACTGCTCTATCAATCTCTTTTCTAACTCTCGCGAGCGAGTCTATATATATCTTCTCTATATAATCTGTCAATCCCATCATAAGATTCTCATGTATAGCAAGTGTGCAACAGTGGTATTCTCCGAAAAGCTCTCTATATGGTATGATCTTGAGGTCGCCTCTGATTCTCATGATCTTTGAGACATGAGGCTCCCAGAGACTTATGATCTCTCCGCTTTTTATATCGAATATTTTTCTCTCGATCTCTTCAACAGATCTGTAATAACTGATCTGGTAGTACGTCCTGAGGCTTCTCATAAGTGAATGTGTAAGAATCTCCATTGTAGATAGATGAGATGAGAAAGCATAGATCTTTTCATGACTCTTAAGATCCTCAGGATCTTCTTTAGAGATCATGTATGCGCCTCCTAAAACTCCTCCTTTTAAACTTTTTATAGGTGCTCCAAATCCTCTGTAAGCTATCTGAGTATATATAGGGGTCATGGCCATATGAACATCTCCTCTTGATAAAGATCTTGTTAAATCAAAAACGTTTTCATAAAATATTATCTCAATATTATAACCGTCCTCTTTTAATTTTTTAATCATGATAGGCATAAAAACGTATTCACTGGATTTCACTAATCCAATTCTTATTAATTTGCCGGTTACTGGATGAGTATATCTGACATGTTTCACGACAACAGTTCTGCCAGGACCTTTATATCTTATCACAAGACCTTTCTTCTCAAACTCGTCTATAAGATCTGATAGATAGCCTTTAGATACTCCTGTGATCCCTACTAACTCTCTCTGAGTGATCCCTTTGTACCCTGCTGATACTATCAGCTTTAAAATCTTCTCTCTCAGACTCTCTTTCTCTCTCAAGGATTTCTCCTCTTCATATATTCAAAATTTATTTTCTTTTATCAAAAATATTTGTTCGATGGTGGTGTGCTAATTATTGCCAAGGTTTGGAGATCCTTCTGAGTATAGACTAAAGATCTTTAGAGAACATAATTATAACAGAAGAATTTGTAAGATCTGTGAAACTCCCTTCTGGACAAAAGGATCTTCTGAGATATGTAATGACATACCATGTACAGATTATAGATTTTATGACATTCCTCTAAAGATCAAGAATTTAAGTTATGAAGATACTGTCAGACTTTTCCTAGAATTTTTTGAGAGAGAAGGCCATAAAATCATTGATCCTGCTCCTGTGATAGCTAGATGGAGAGAAGATCTTTATCTGACAATAGCTTCTATAGTGGTTTTTCAGCCTCATGTGACCTCAGGAAGAGTACCTCCGCCAGCTAATCCTCTTGTGATCGCTCAGCCATGTATAAGACTCGAGGATATAGACAACGTGGGTTTGACATTTGGAAGACATATGACAAGCTTCACTATGGGAGGTCATCACGCGTTTAACTATCCTGATAAATATATATATTGGAAAGATGAGACTGTTGCTTACGCAGAAAAGTTTTTCGGAGAACTTATAGGAGTACCTGAGGAGGAGCTGACATTTAAAGAGAGCTGGTGGGAGGGAGGAGGCAATGCAGGACCTAGTATGGAGGTCACCGTGGGAGGTCTCGAGGTTGCCACGTTAGTGTTTATGCAATACGAGGTTGTCAATGGAGGCTATAGAGAGATTCCTATGAAAATTGTTGATGTAGGATATGGCATCGAAAGAATAACATGGCTTACACAGAAGACTCCCACAGCATTTCACGCCGTGTTTGGAAACGATCTTGTTCATAAATATTTTAAAAAAATAGGAGTTGCAGAGCCTGATAAAGATCTTTTAGGCCTGTCATCGATATATTCTGGGAAGATAGATCCTCAGAATCCAAGGTCTTTAGAAGAGTTTTTCAATAGATTATCAAGAGAGCTAGGTAGAAACAGAGATGATGTTGAGAAGACTTTGAGAGAAGCTATGAACGTCTTTGCCGTAATGGATCATGTGAAGACTCTTCTTCTAATGCTTGGAGATGGCGTAGTGCCCTCTAACAGTGGAGAAGGATATCTGGCCAGACTTGTTCTGAGAAGAGCTTTGAGAACTCTCAGAAGACTTAGATCTGATGTGTCTCTTAAAGAGCTTGCAGAGCTTCAGATGAGCAGATGGCAAGACACATTTAAAAATATCAGACGAAATAGTGATTATATCATTAGAGTCATAGAGATCGAGGAGGAGAAGTTCAGAGACATCATACGTAGAGCTCCATCAATCGTCAGAAGATATATCAGAGGAGGATTGTCTTTAGAAGATCTTGTGGAGATCTATGATAGTCATGGGATCCCTCCAGAGATAGTTTCAGAGATTTCGTCTACAGAAAATATTAAGGTGGAGATTCCTCAGAATTTCTACTCGATCATAGCATCAAGACATTCCAGAGCTCCGATAAAATTAAGAGAGAGAGTAGAAGAAGATCTTGTTAAATGGGCCTCTAAATATCCTGAGACTCGAAGACTTTTTCACGAGGATCCTATGTTAAAAACTTTTGAAGCAAAGATCTTAGGAGTTTATAATAATTATATCATTCTTGACCAGACATCATTTTATCCACTTGGAGGAGGACAAACATATGATCAGGGCTATATAATCGTTGGAGACAAGAGATTTAATGTTGTTGATGTCAGAAATATCAATGGCGTGATAATTCATAAATTAGATAGAGAGGCGTCAGAAGATCTTATTGGCGAAAGAGTTAAAGGTGTGATTGATTGGGAGAGAAGATACAAGATCATGAGACATCACACTGCCACACATATTTTGATGGGGGCATTAAGAAGAGTATTCGGAGATCACATTTGGCAGGCTGGCGCTGATAAAAACGAATACAGAGGAAGACTTGATGTCACTCATTACGAGACGCCATCTAGAGAAGACATTAAGAAAATAGAGGATCTTGTGAACAAAATTATTGATGAGAGAAGAAAAATAACTGCCAGATATATGGATCGTTATGAGGCCGAGAAAATATATGGTCTCTCAATATATCAGGGAGGAGTTCCTGAGGATAAGATGATAAGAATTGTAGAGATTGAAGATTGGGATGCACAGGCATGTTTCGGCACACATTTGACAAACACAGGCGAGGTAGGAGGATTCAAGATAATCTCTACATCTAAGATAGCTGATGGAGTTGTAAGATTCGAGTTCGTGGCAGGAACTAGAGTATCTGAAGAGGCTTATAAGATGGAGAAGAGTCTCAGAGAGATATCTGAGGCTCTTAACGCTCCATATGATGAGAATCTCGTGTCGCGATTTAAGTCTTATATCGACTCATATAGGAGCATGAGAAGTATTATAAGTAAATATAGAAGTATATGGATAGACAATATTGTTAAAAGACTTTCAGAGTTAGAAAAGATCAATGACATAAGATTGTTAATATTAAGAGAGCCTCCCGAAGAAGATGTTGCTAGAGAGTTAATTAAGAAATTATCTGATTCAGAAACAAAGATCATATCTATGATCATGATCCCTAGCGATAGAGGCGTTAACATAGAGATTTCATTATCAAAAGATCTTGTTGATAAAATTGATGCTAGAGAACTAATACAGGAGCTTTCAAAATATTTCAGAGGAAGAGGAGGCGGCAAAAAAGATCATGTGTCAGGGGTTTTAGAAGGATCCATAGAGTCAATCGAAGAAAAGATAAAAGAGATCCTTAGAAGAATAAGGGCTTAAAAACATGAGTATTAAAACAGTCTGTGTAGAGCCTGACCAAAGGATTATAAATGCCATCATTGATTATAAATATCTTCTCGACAGAGGATACGGACAAAAAATTTCTGCTGACATAGTCTCTAGCAGATATATCTTAAATAGTTTTGAGAGAGAATTTCTAATAAGATGTATACATAGATCAGATTATGTGAGAGAGATTTTGAAGAAAAAAGTTTCTGAGAAAGATCTTAGGAGAAACGTTCTTATCATAGATCTTATGAATGTGACTAGCACTTTAGGAGCCGCTTTAAAAGATGAATGTGTATATAGATGTGATGACACCTTCATAAGAGATATTCGAGGATCTAAAACAATTTCAAAAAACAAAGATCTTGTCAAAAAGATCTTTGAATTAATTATTGATGTATTAAAAGATCTTGAGTGTGATAAAAGTTTTTTTGTCTTAGATAAAAATATTTCGTATAGCATCATTCTGATGAAAGAGATAGAGCTTATAGCATCCTCAAAAGGAGTATATAGCGAGAATATATTAGCAGAGAAAGCCGATAAGACCCTCATAGAAAGATCTAGAGAAGGCGTTGTGGCATCAAGCGATTATGTCGTTCTAGAGAAAGTTTTAAAAACTTTTGATCTTGCTGGGCATATTATTGAGAGATATAGAGAGAGATTCCCTGAAAGTCTAAGGATCATTGATATAAACAGTGTTTTATAGTTAGAGACGTCTTAACTAATTCATCTCTAATATTTCTCTGAAAGATGTTTAAAGATGTTTTAAGATATTATTCAAAAATGAAAATAAAATGATCTTACATAAAGATTCTCTATGATTTTTAGGTACTGCCTAAAAACTTATAAGCTGTAATCATATTATTATTTTTAAGGACATGTAATGATAAAAAGTAGATATAATCTGACAAAAAGTTTCGGACAGATCTTTCTGATGATTATTTTAATAATATTTATATTTATACAGTCAGCATCCACGGTATACTCTCAAAATACTCCTCTAGTAACTATAACAGTGATCCCTCCAATGTATGTCTCTATAGTAGACCTCATCGGAGGAGGTCTTGTGAAAGCAGTGTCGCCAATTCCACCGGGAGTTGATCCTCACACATATGAAGGTACTCCACAAGATATACAAAATGCTTTGAAAACAGATCTTGTTATTGTAGACGTGATAGGACATCTGCCGATAGCATCTAAACTTGTTGATGCCGCAAAATCTTCTGGAAAACCCTATATAATATTATTTGATGAGCTGATTAAAAGAGATTGGAGACCTCTTAAAAAACCCTCTGGTACAGACAACCTTCATATCGATATGGATAAAAATGTTATGATCTTTTTTGTTGAAATAGTAAGAGAGGAGATACTAAAGATCATTAGGGAGAAGTATCCTCAGAGCTATGAACAGGCTTCTCTCATTATAAACATTTCTTCTCAGAACATGATCAATATTATAAACTCTACATACACATATGCTGAGAGCAAGATCAAGTCTTATAATATTGATAAGATAGCTCTGTATAGTACTGCTAGTCAGTATCTGGCTAATTCGATAGGCATAGATCCTGTGTATATACTTTTGGAAGAGCCTGAGCAAGAACCTACTCTACAATCTATTGAAGCTCTTAAAAACTCAGGAGCTAGATGTATATTGATTCTTCAGGGTCAAGAGGAGTATACTAATGTTATTCTCGAAAGGATCCAGAGTATCGGCGTAAAACCTGTGATTGTTAATGTTAGAGAGGCAATATTAAAAGGCGTTCCTTATCTTATACCAGTAATAGTTGCTGATAAATTAGTCTCAGAATGTTCTTATGCATCCTCTCCTCAGATCAACACAAGATCCTTATATACAGATCCTTATTTTATAGCTCTGGCAACATACTCGATCATTGTTACAGTCTTGTTAATTGCATATATATTTCATATCAGACGCTCTAGGTCATTGAGGCGATAATAATGAAAGCTGTAGAAGTCAAAGACTTAAATGTTTTTATAGGAGAAGCTCATGTGTTGAAAGACGTATCTTTTGAGTTAGATCATCCTTCAGTACTTGTCATCGTAGGCCCTAACGGAGCTGGAAAAACTACTCTTCTAAAAACTATCCTAGGATTTATCAAAAGATCATCAGGCATTATCAAAGTTTTTAATACGGATCCAGAGAAAGATCCCGGAAGAATAAGAAATTTAGTAAGTTATATGCCTCAGATTCATAACATAGATCCTTTTATTCCTCTTAAAGTTAGAGAGATAGTGTCCACGCCAGTATTCTTTGGAGAGTCTGATCATGATCTTGTTGATAAGGCTCTTCAGATAACAGGTCTAGAAGAATATGCTGACAGATATTTCTATGAGCTCTCAGGAGGACTTAGACAAAGAGTTCTTGTTGCAAGGGCGTTAGCTAAGAAGGCTGATCTATTGATTTTTGATGAGCCTTTGTCAATGGTTGATATAGGCTCCAGAGAACATATTATAGATCTTTTGATGAATATCGTAAGAAAAGAGTCTATAAGCATGATCGTGGTCTCACATGATGTGTCTCACTGCATCAAATACGATCCTTATATTCTTCTTCTTAACAAGACTGTAATAGGCTTTGGAAAAGCTAGAGAAGTTTTTACTCTGGAGAATCTTGCTAAAATATATGGAGCAGCAACTTTAAATGGAAAAATATTTTTCATGGGCGAGGAACATGGATCTTCAGTTCGCTAATTTTTTCTTAAATCCGTTTTATATAACAGCTGTGATAGGAGTCTCTCTGGCTTCTATAACAGGATCAGTAGTAAGTCATCTGGTTAGATTCACTAAGACACAGTTTCTCGCTATTGAGTCTCTTCATATGATACTTGCGGCAGCTGCCACAGGTTATCTAATGAATCTATTTATAAACTATTTATATCCTGATATAACAGCTTACATAATAATGATATTATTTATGACCATGGTCTCTTATATGATCAGCAGAGGTTATGAAGAAAACATGTCTATAGCCACAGTAGCTTTTCTCTCAGCAGCTATAGCCTCTTTAGCCTCTTACGGTCTCGCAATATATTCTCCTATAGGCCCCTCTATAATATATAACATATTGTTTGGATCTCCGTTCTTTCTTAGAACAACAGATCTTCTCGTAAGTATTTATATGACTATAATAGTGTTAGGAGCAGTATTAATTCTGTGGAAAAAGATTCTATTGTTATCTTTTGATCCTGAGTATTTCGAGTTTTTAAATGGTTCGAGAAAGACTTCCCTCTACAGAATCATTGTTTACATACTGATAGCTGTGTCTGGGATATATCTCACAAGAATTGTTGGGGCAGTGGCAGCTCATATTCTAATGATCGCTCCGAGCATGACGCCTTTTATTAAAAAAATCTCTGTGTCGAAATCTACCATCGTTATTCTTTTGATATCATTATCTTCAGTCACACTATCAGTTATAGCTAATCTACCATTTGGAGGAGTGTTAGGCATTTTTGCACTAATCTTTTATGTGACCCCCTCAATGATAAGATCTGTTGGAAGACATTAAATCGTATAATTTTTATATAATGAAAGAGATTACGATGTTAGGAAGCTCGTTATTTTGTTAGTGCTTTGACTAATCTGATCAAAAAGATCTTTTGATTTAGGAACTAAAGAAGGATCTATTCTTCCACTATTTATAGAATACTTAAGATCATTTAGAAAACTATTTAAACTAGCTCTCATCGTCAGGATCTCAGTCTGAATATTCTGTAGCATAGTCTTCTCACTCTGAGAAATATTCATATTCATTATAATATCTATATCTCCTCTAATCTTGTCAGTGGCATTTAATGCTGTCTCAATATTTGTTCTTGCAATATTAAGCATATCTACTGAGTTTGTCGCATTAGCAACTGTTATAATAATCACTGTGTTAGATGTTAAAACAAGTATATATTTGATATTATAGATCATGTCTGAATATAGATAACTTCTCATACTATTCATGAGAGTAACAAGATCTTTTACACAAGTCTCTGAAACCCCTTGAGATGTAGATGTTCTCCCCATTCCTGTCAGAAAAACTATTAAAAATCCTGCTACAAGCCCTAGCGAGAGTCCTATCAAAAGAAATATCGCTAGAAAAAGCCTTTGATCAATCTTCATCAGAGACCCTGATAATAAATCTCTAGAAGAATATATATATTCATAAGATCTGGATGCCTACTAGATCAGCCGTTAAACTATATTTAGAGGATGAAATTATTATTTTTAAAGGTATGCCTGTTATAACATCAATATATTCATATAATGTTGTCTCGTCATCTAATTTTATCTGATACATGATCACATATCTATAAGAGGTTGCAATCTTAAGATCTTTTGTTTCAACAATTTTTTTCTCGATACCTGAGACGGCTCTGACATTCTTTTCTGACGTAATGTTGTAAAATAGATCTGTTAGAGACACTATATAATAACTGATCCTTCCGTTCTGACCTTTCAAAAGATATGACTGTATAGAAGGATTGACAAGCCAGAAAACGCTGTAGATAGAATTGTTGATATCATATCTCAGAAACACGTCTGCCCTAGAGAAGCTGTTTATCGTGGAATTATCTTGCTTTAAGGTGGCGTTTACAACATATGATAATGCCAGCGTGTTGTTTCTATTGTTCATGAAATTATAATAAGTTTTGTCAAGAGAGATCTTTGAGTATCCTCCTATACTCTGATAAATGTTTATAGACATATACACTATGTAAATTGCCAAGAGGACTGTCAAGACTATTAGAAAAAACACTCTTTTAATCCTCAGAACCTCTTTCACGCTTAATATTAACACCTTATTGATTTATTAAGATGTCAGAATAAATAATTTTAGGAGAGAACTATATTAAGAGAGTATATATGGCTGGCTGTTAAAGACAAAAACTATTTCACAAGAATCGTTGAGAGACATAATGAGACATGTGAAAATAAAGAAAAAATAGATCCTGAGAATATGTGGAAAAAGCTTCAGACACAACCTACATACAAAAGATTTGTCGATACACTAGATATATTCCTAAGATCTTTAGAATGCGAGTTGAGAAATATAAAAGATATAGAGATCGATGATAACATAAGAGATTATTTAGAAAAGATCCTTAGAGAGCTCATAGAACTTAGAAACGACATATACGCTGAGAAAGCTATTTATAAGACAGATCTAGACTCAAGATATATTGAAAAGATCTTATCATGTATAGAGGAGATTATATTAAAAGCTATATGAGAAGCTTAATAATAAAACAACTGTTTTAGATTAAGTAGCATATTAAAAACTGAGAGATCCTCGGCTAATTCTTCTCATAAAAATCCTCACAGAAATTGTAGATCTCATCATAAATGTCTTATATTTGTAAAATAGGCAAGTTTTTATTGATAGAGGTTGAGAAAGATCATAAAGTCGCCTGTCATCTCTATAACATAAAATAAAAGATCCTGAAGATCACATAAATCATTAAAAATTAAAGCCTTTAGAAAAAATATTATTAATGAGCCGGGGTGCCCGAGCGGACTAAGGGGCTGGCCTGGAGAGCCAGTGGGGGCCAACCCCGCGCGGGTTCGAATCCCGCCCCCGGCGCTTATAACCTAAGATCTGTTGTCTATAGAGGAGAAAGGCAGCTACACATGTCACAGTTTTGGGATCATTTTTCCATATATGAATAATATTCCATGTTTCTCAGTCTCTTCTTTGATGAGTTGTACAAGATCTTCTGAAATGACTTCTACTGCTAAGACTGCTAAAAAGATTTTTCTATTAAAAACCTCCTCGGCGAATTTTATGTCTTCAATAATTTTATTAATCTCGTATCTAGCTTCTTCAATATCTCTAATGTTTGTAGTCACCTCTCCAATAACCAGAGGATCTAGATTAAAAATATCGATCTCTCTGTATCTGCCGAGATGATATATATGAACATCAACTTGAACATTAATCTTTTCATTTGGAACTCCTTTCTCTCTCAAAAGATTTTCAATAAAAACAGCTGTATAATGATCAAGAGTTGTCCCCACAGCACTGGCAAGAGCTCTCATACCATCTTTTAACGCGTCAAGATCTTTCCTCATATTAATGTAATTCTTTCTCAACTCTCTTATCTCCTCCCATATTTTCTTTTGCTCTTCTTTTATAGATCTTATCTCCTCCCATATCCTATTTATATTATCCCAGATCTTAGATATATCCTCTCTTATTTTTATCTGCTCCTCCCTTAGCTTAATTTGTTCTTCTCTTAACAGTCTTATCTCTTCCCATATTCTGTTAATGTTCTCCCAGATCTTTTTTTCATCTTCTCTTATAGATCTTATCTCCTCCCAGATCTTCGTCTGTTCTTCTCTCAGCTTAGCTTCTTCTTCTCTTAACAGTTTTATCTCTTCCCAGATCTTTTTATTTTCTTCTATTAAATAATCTAATTTTTTCAAGATCTCTAGTAAGCCTAGGTAGCCTGCTACAGTATATCTGAATTCAATATCTTTCTCTAATAACTCTAGAAATATCTTTTTCAGCTCTGTACTCATCACATAAAAATATTTGTTATTCTTAATATATGTTTAAATATGATGATCAGTGATTATTATTCTTTTTTAAAGAAGTGGTCGTGAAATACTACGTGTTTCACTCCCTGTATATATTTAAATATTTCTCCAGCTATAATAGACTTGGCTATCTGAAGATCTTCTGCAAATAATATCTCTTCTGGAGTATCGATCTCTACTCTAGCCTCCTCTTTAAACAACTTTATATTTATCTTTTCTTCATCAAGTTTTTTAATTCTTCTCAGAATAAGATATTTAATTTTCTCAACATCATCATCTATTTTTTTAATGATCTTGTATTTGAAGACTAAGGTTTTGCCAGCAAGAGGATGATTAAAATCTATCACTACTCTACCGCCTGAGATACTTCTCACAACACCTAATGCACCGCCTATCTCAACCACCTTCCCGACCTCAGGAACTATATTGTTTCTCACAAGCTCTCTCAGGCCGAAAATCTTTATCTTATTAGGATCTCTATCACCATAAGCTTTAGAAGGCTCTAAGACAATCTCTTTCTCGACCCCAGGCTCAGAATTTTTTAAAGCCTCTTCAAATCCTTTGACATATCTGCCCTCACCTATGATCACAAGCTTCGGCTTATAAATCTCGTCCTCACGATAAACACCTCTCTCTTTAGCCTCTTTCTCAGAAGTGGTCTCTATAAGCTCATTAGTCTCTTTGACATATGTAGAGTAGTCCACTAGAAGAAAATCTCCTTCTCTGAAACTCATTTTATGCACCTGAGTAAAATAAATTAACAAGCTTAAAGATATTTAGATGAGGCATGTTATGAACGAAGAAAATATCAAAATAAGAAGTGGTGAGAGACTGAGAAGATATCTTATAAATCTCTCACAGGCATTAGAAGAGGCTGAGAAAAATTTTTCAGGAGGATCTGAGGCTAGAAAAGTTCTTGAAGAAGCAAAAAGATATTTTGAAGACGCGAAATATTATTATGATAAAGAAGATTATGAGACAGGACTTGTGGCAGCATCATATGCAGAAGGTCTTTTAGATGCATTAAGAATGCTAGGATACACAGACTTCACATGGCTGAGACATATAGAGGAGAAGAAGATCTTTATGGGAGGAACATTTGACATAATACATCCAGGACACATAAGATTATTCAGAGAAGCCTCTAGACTAGGAAAGCTATATGTGGTGGTGGCTAGAGACGAGAATGTGAAGAAATTTAAAGGTAGAGAGCCTGTAAACCCTGAGGATTGGAGACTTGAGATAATATCTTCTATAAGATATGTGTATAAAGCATTATTAGGAGATAAGACAGATCCTATCAAAAGCATTGAGATATTAAGACCGGACATAATATTTCTAGGGCCTGATCAAGTATTTGATGAAAATTATCTCAGAGATGAGCTTAACAAAAGAGGATTAGGAGACATAGAGATCATGAGATACAGCTCTAGAATAGGTGAGTACTCTTCATTGGGAGTCATAAGAAAAATATTGAACAAATATTGTATAAGACCTGATCAATGTAGATAAGATCTTTTAAATAATGAAGAGAATATTAGAGGCCTCAGCTTATAGTTATACAACGATCATATTTTAATCCTAAGGATCTTATGTATTCATCTTCTGTCACAAAAAGTTTTGAAGGAACTATAAGTATTTGAGGAACCTCTTTCAAAGGATCTTTTAACATGAATTTTGCTTCTCCACCACATATTATAGTATCTTCATCAATATGGATCCCTAACACAAAACTTTTTTCATTAAATAGATTCTCTCTAAATCTTTCTTCAAGTTCTAACAATATCCTAACAGCATCTGATGCTCTCATAAAGATATTCTTCTCAACATCTATATCAAGAAGATATAACGTGTGTAATCCTCTGATCATGTTTTCTCTAAGAACGTGATAAGGATATTCACTTAATATATTATCTTTCGGAAATGTTATCGTAGAGATCTTTCCAAGCCTATAGATCATTAGACCAGTGAATCCTAAGGCCGCATGTATAGATGAGATCCCTGGGACATATCTTATACAGAAGCCTTCTTCAACAGCTCTCTTAGCAATAGAGACATGTGTTGTTGCTGTCATAGGATCTCCCCATGTTATTAGACATGTGTCAAAATTTTCTCTAAGATTTTTAAGAAGGATCTCTCCATTTAAATCCTCAAGATCTTTTCTAGAGACTCTAATGATCTTCTTCCCAATGATTTTCTCAAGATCCTCTATTCCTCCGCGTGAAGAGATTGAGGTGTATTCTTCTGCAAAAATTTTTTCACATCTATCTCTCAGAATCTCTAAGGCTTCTAAAGTTATTTGTTTGAGATAAAGTCCTAGACCAATTATATATAGTTTTACACATCTATCTTTACTACTCACAATAACACCCTTTGATCAGAGGAGATAACTATAATATTATGATCTCTGTGTCAAGATTTCTGATATTAAGAATAGCAAAAGAAGCTTTCCCACTTAATTTCCCAAAAAGCTCCCCTGGGTTGAGAATCAGAGTGTCTTTTAAAAATCTATTATCAATAACATGTGTATGACCATATAATATGACGTCATAAGATCCTGATCTTGCCAAAGCCTCAACATATTCACGGGTCTCTTCCG
>Ga0081473_121821_pt1 | contig 85037 bp, 100 predicted proteins | sample CisSprmetagenome_FD_70977 | JGI IMG/M metagenome (GOLD analysis project Ga0081473, IMG submission 70977) | Hypoxic/sulfidic aquatic microbial communities from Cistern Spring, Yellowstone National Park, USA v2 (version 2) | ecosystem: Environmental > Aquatic > Thermal springs > Hot (42-90C) >...
CCCTAATCCACTTAATAACACCACTCCTACTCATGCCGAATATTTCAGCAACTTCACTAGGTGTTAGATACCTCTCCACAGTAATTAAAAGTAACTAAAAGTATTTAAAAGTTACGTGAAAGTGTTACAGTCTCCTCCTGCTGCTACCCACAGTAATCCGTGGTAGTAAGTCGGGCTACCTCTAGGACCTCCGGGCTACTTAGGAGGTATTCGTAAATCTGGTAGTCTGGTTTCCCAAAGTATTTTACCAGTAAACAGATTTACCGCTGCTACACTACCTAAAGATGGTATTCCTACGTAGACAGTGTCATTTATTATTACCGGAATTCCACCCTTCTTTGCATATTTTTAAATAATTACTCAAGTTTTCATGAAAAATATATTATTTACATAGATGTAAAAACGTTATTTACAGTGGTTTGCAATGAACTCAACGGCCTTCTTTATTGAGTCAATGTAATTTTCTATCTTCATAAACCCATGACCTTCTCCTTCATATATCTTGTACTCAACTTGCCTACCCAGCTTCTTCAGCACCTCAACAACTTGGATTGTTTCTTCAGCAGGACATCTGGGATCGTTTTGGCCAGCCAAAAGCATTAATGGTGCCTTTATTCTATCCACGAAAAAGATCGGTGACCTATCCCTAAGTAAAGCCTCATCGTTACCGATCTTTATTTCATCGTATTGTTTCAATACCTCCCTCTCGAACTGTTTCTCAGTGAACCAGTTGACGAACGGTACTACAGCCACTGCAGAACACCATAGGTCAGGGTATTTAGTCACGGCCATCATTGTTAAATATCCACCGTAACTAGCACCAGTAACTGCTACCTTCTTCACGTTTAGTACTTTAACCGCATTAATAACGTCGCGTAGGTCTCCTCCTCCTAGATCCTTGTCGTTCATGTGATTGAACTTCCTACCATAACCGGTGCTCCCCCTATAATCAGGACAGATCACCTTGAACCCCTTCTTCACCAGGAATTGTATTTCAGGGTTAAAGCTGTCAACACATTGGAAGTCCGGGCCCCCGTGTATGTAAACTACTCCCTTGTCCTCATTTCCCCTACTGTATAATAACGCGTGGATTTTAATACCATCAGAGTCATAAGTTACTGATGTAGGGCTCACGAATTCATCCTTGACTCCGTTCATTGAGTCGGTAAGCCTCTGGCTCAATTTACCTTCAATTACGTACAAGTCTGTAGCCCTAGAATGTTTTGACATCAGGTAATACACAGAATTCTTTACAACCTTCAGGTCGTGGATATAACCACCTTTTTCAAGATGTATGTTAGGGACTTGTAATAACTCACTCTTACCGTCCTTTATTAAAGTGTATAACACCTTTTCATTATAAACTACAGCCTCATTAATGTCATAATCCGAGACGTTAATTATACTGGAAATCTCGTCCTTTTTGATATCATAGGAATATAACCCAAAAGTACCATTATGATTTGAGAGGAATATAAACTTGTCCTTATTTAAGAAGCAGTTTTCCGACGGGACTATTTGTTCGCTCTCGTCAAAGGATAACTCCTTTATTACATTTCCAGTGAAGTCGGAGACATAAATATTGTCATCATATATTCCTTGAGAATAGACTATCAGCTCTCCATTAGTACAATAACCACCTACAGGCTCTTCTCCCTTGCTTATATTTTCGATCTTCTTACCGTCGTACAAATAGAGGTGTAAAGTCTTCCCGTCCCTATTAGAAATGAAGAGGATTCCGTAAATGGTGACCATAGGAGAGGAGTTGTCGTATTTATCGACTAAGAGAGGTTTTGGTTTCTCCCATCCCTTCTCCCACTCATAAATTCCCCTCCTCTCTCCACCCTCTGGATCTATAGTTATCAGGAGTCTGTCATTATCAGCCCAAACTACTTCTTCTGGAAATCCGAAGGTGTTTACTTTGTTGTCACCGTAGATATATGCTTCTGGCTTATTCTCCCTAATAATTAGTGCAATTTGGCTGTCTTTTTCTTCTACATCATAATCTAGAACTGGTTTTATCTTAGTTAAATACTCGTATTCCACAAGTTTGTGATTTATTAAAAATCAATATTTAACCTTATTTTATTAGAATAAATCGTCAGATTGAACGTTAGGTTTAACGATCCTGATCAATATTGCCACAAAACTTCATGTAACTTTACACATTATGTTAATAAGTTAATGCTAAATAACTGTAGGACAAAATTATCTCATGAATGTTAAAGAAATCAAAATGAGATTCGTAAAATCTTTCATTATCAATTTAGATAACGGTGACCAAGTAATAGTGGACAGCGGTTTACCTAACTCTGCTCAGAAGATACTTGCGGAAGTTAATAAGGATCGTGTTAAATATGTAATTTTTACTCATTCTCACATAGACCATATAGGCAGTGCCTATGAACTTAAGAACGCATTACGGAACGCACAGTTCTGCATTCACAAGGAAGGAGTAAAGAATCTTAGAGGAGAGGAGATTAGGAAACCAGTAGTACACTCCTTCACTTACAAACTCCTAATTGGCGCTTTTTCGTCCTTTACAAAGAAAAACTTCAGGGGAATTGAACCGGACTGCGAGTTAACTGAAGAGGAATTAGATGGTCTCCAGATTTTATACACGCCAGGTCATACGTCGGACTCAATCTCTATTTACATACCATCTGATAACTCAATAATTGTCGGGGATATGTTACAAGGGACTAGGAACGGGCTTAGAATGCCCGTAATATACGAGAATGTAGAAGAGCTTTTGAAGAGTATACAGAGGATAAAAGAGCTTAAACCAAGAGTAGTTTATGTCTCTCACGGAGAGAATGGAAATAATATTTTTGTGTAAACAATTTGGTAGAAATATAGTCCCGCCGCGGGGACTTGAACCCCGGACCACCCGGTACCAGCTAATCCACCTACAGCCGGGCGCTCTAGAACCGGGCTGAGCTACGGCGGGTCTCTTACATCTGTCCCGACATTATAATTATAGTGCGAGAACGATTTATAAGTTTTTTTACAATTAACGACGTTTGAGCTAGTAAGTGTAAACATGATGTCTTAAGTATAATTAGTTCTATATAGACCTTCGCAATAATTTGATACTTTTTCATTAATAAAACTTTGGAATTATACTGAAATGAGAGACCATGAGTGTCCTAACTACGAAAGAGTAACGGAAGTCTATTATTTAACGAAATATATCTATGTAATCTGTATAGCGAGTTATAAAGTTAGGATATAATTACAGAAAGGAGAGTTTTAAAGACACCTAAAATATGAACAAAATTTAACGTCAGTTAAGCGAGTCAGCGACAAAGATAACACTTGAGACTCAAAGTGAGTGATTAACGTAGTGAGATAAAAACCAAAGTAGCCACGATGATATTAAAGTTTATACATGTATACATATAATCTGATTTTCTCCCTAAAATAAGGAAGCTTTTAATCTTTTGAAAACATAAAGTTCGCTATATCGTAAGTCTATATAGATAATCAACTATCAATATGAAGTTACGGCAAGATAGCTAATTATTTAAAATTAACTAAAACAAAGAAAGCGTAGAATAATAATAATGTTATAGATATTAAAAATATAAAAGAAAAAAGTCATTATTACTTAACTTAATTCCGCTTTGAAGGGCTCTGAACTTCTATCTCGAAGTCCTGTGCCGTTATTACTGAGATAGGTTTCCAGCCTGCTAGTCTGGCTATTAATGAACCAACGACTGTGGTTATTAAGTTCAATGACAACGCTATTAATGCTATATAAATCGGACCCATAGGGGTATTAAAGAACGAGCTCACTAGTGGCCCGAAGTGGTTTACATAGAGGGTTAAATAAATTCCGCTAGCCATTCCTACTATCCAACCTGCTAGTGTTGAATTACCCTCTAACTTGTCGGTATATAGAGCGATGAATACAGCCGGTAATGTTTGGGAAATAAGTATTCCGCCTAATAGTTGAAGCTGAATTGCATAGGTAGGAGGAACTACAAATACGAAAGCTAACGCAACAAACTTGAACACTGTAGACAAGATCTTTGCTAACCTTGCCTCACTTGAGGGAGATAGCTTTGTAAACTCACCTATTACGTTTCTCGTTAACAAGTTAGCCACACCTATAGCCATGATCGCTGCTGGCACTAACCCACCGATGAATATAGCTAAGAAAGCTAAACCTACAAACCAATCAGGCATTGAAGCAGCTATCAAAGCGGGAACTGTTAACGAACCATTCTTAGTAGTTATTACAAGGTTTAACGCGCTCGGTACTAAATATATTAAAATGCCAAATAGAGTGATTAAAGCTAAGCCGATTCCGTATATAGGCAATAACGATGTGCTCAACTTCAGCTTCTCTCTACTCTCAGATGATAAGGAACCGTTTATAGCGTGAGGATATAAGTATAAGGCTAGAGCACTTCCTAAAGCTAAGGAAAAGTAAGCACCGTAAAGTTGAGAGGGAAGCACTGTATAACCGAGAGCCGACTTTAACGCCACAACATTGTGTATACCGCTCTTAGGATTAGATAAGTAAGACTGTGCAGCACTTAGAGCTGCTCCGTAACCTCCGTGTATGAGCGGTATATACACAGCTACTGTAATTACAGTGATCCACACTAAGATGTCCTTGAATATACCAGATAAAGCAGCTCCCCTTAGCCCACTAGTTATTGTAAACGCAGCTAGGACTATGAATGCTAGTAGTAAAGCTAGTTCTGTTACACTTAAGCCCGCAATCGTTGCATGCGGTGATATTCCTAACCCTACTAACAATACAGCTAGAACAGCCTCCATTCCTACGATCTGCAACGCGATATATGGCAACTCAGCTACTGCTCCAGTTAATGCCACGGCTATTGCTAAGGGCTTATTATTAAACCTATCCTTCACGAAATCAGCCGCTGTAACATAACCCTTATTTTTAGCAACTATCCAGAGTCTCGGCATTGTTAGCAGTGCTACTCCGAATCCCCAAGCTACATATGGTACAGCGAACCAATATATCGCTCCTTTTGCTAAGAATGCCGATGGTACAGCTATAAACGTATAAGCTGTGAATAAATCAGCGCCTAGCAGGAACCAGACTATTAACCAGCCTAGCCTTCTTCCTCCTAGTCCCCATTCATCGAGTTTTGATAAATCTCCTTTCCTCCACTTAGCACCATAAAAACCTAGAAATGTGAAAAATGCAAAAAGTACGACGAAAGTGGCTAGGGTTAAACCATCAACGTGCAAGCCCATTGCCATTTTCCGTCACCTATTTTTGAAGATTAGACTTACGGCTACGAACATTATAGATGAAACTATTAGTAGTATTATCTGGTAGAAATAGAAGATAGTTAGACCACCTACTGTCTCTGTTGCACTATTAAATACTGGATAGATAGAATATATTATTATGTCTATTAATAGAACAATTAGGGTTACCACGTAAAATATTTTATCGTTTTCAGCCATACCTATTCAATAAACATTCTATCAACTTATTTAAAAAGCTTATATCCTTAAAACAAGGGTTTTTCTATCATATTAATGTTATAATATCAAAAGTAGAAAACTACTTTAATTTGGTAATTTAATATCATATTATTGTGAAGTTAAAAACAAAGAGAGTGGAAGAAATAATAGTTCCACCTTTGCCTGAATACTCTTACGTGTGTAACGGCGAAATAGTTAGTACCGAGTGTAAGGGGTCAACAATTTTTCGTGATCCAGATTTTATCACTATACAGCCTCAAGACGTTCTGTACTCTTTTAGCTTATCCTCAATCGTCTCATTAAAAGCCAGAGGGAGAAAATTTCGAAGGTGGAGCCACTACCTTAACAGCTATCATATCCAATTGGAAGGAGCGGACACTTCATTCCTTCTCTCATCAAACGGCTTTATCACAATTTACGTTGATGGCTTAGATTTTTGTGGGATCAGCGGGGATGTTGTATATAAAGAATATAAGGTAATCACGACAAAGAAGGATTATGATCAAAAGCTCGAAGAGATGTTAAGAGTAAAACCTCATTTGGTTATAACTGAGTTACGTGAGCTTTGGATATCCATAACCGGTTATAAAGTGATATATATTGATAGTACAATTAGGAAGGAGTTGGAGAGAGTAGTTGGTGTAACTAGAATAGAATGTAATAGGATTGAAGAACGCGGTTGTACAACAATCTGTGAAAAGAGATAAAGTATATCAGCCACCTTCACTTCGTCATTACTCCGTACTCGGCAAACTCATCATTTTCCTAGGGATCATCACAATTCAGTCCCTACACCGTTCCTCATAAATAATTCAGTATGTAAAAAATTTGGAACCTTGTTAAATTAAAAGTTGATGAATAGATATTAACGTTAATATAATCACGTAAGATCCTACGTAAGATACCACTCCTGATATTAAGTTTAGATAAATCCTTAATATTGTATTAAATTTTCCAGAAACTAAGTTGGCAACTACTACCCCTACTACGATCGGCAGGACGTACTCGTCTATAGGGTTGAACCACCAGGAAGGTCCTTGTAGGAAGGCGTAAAAATCCAGAAAAGTAAATAGAAAGAAGCTAACTAATCCGCTCAATATCCCTAGTATTACCACATACCAAGCTTTCATTAGTCTTCACCACTAGTCTTGTAAGTAATCCTATATAATCTTTGTGACAAGAAAATTATATATCCTATTGATAGAATAGTTCACAAGGACATTTGTTCGGGCTTTCTCAATGAGTGGGAGTATTATCAGCCCTATCCTATTTTAACCTTTAGAGTTACACTACGGGAAACACAAATTTTACTCCTAGACTCATTTTGGATTCTTACTCAACCAAGGAAAATATTATTTATATCACATATAGATAAAATTTATTATAACCGACTTGTACTAAAACGTATGAAAGGTCTAAGCGGTAAAATAATAGGACTAATAGTTATCGTACTAAATAATAGTAGTTACATTAGGACTACATTTAGTTACGAACCACTTCGCGTCAACGGTTGCTTCCTTTAACTATAACACCAGTAACATCGACATCTAACATTACGTTGAGTGTGGTCACTTTTAGCGAACAATCAGTTAACTTCATACAGTATGTAAGATTTTTAATCGAGTTACTCTAACTTTACATGAAAAGAGCCTCCTCGCATGAGTAAAGAAGTCTTTAAGAGTAAAAACACTCCGTCGTCAGAAAGTGAAAAGATACGAGCTAACATCCCATACCTAAAATATTTAAGTTATAACTTATTAGTTCTAGTTCAGAATAGTCAGACAAATCTAATTCTCAGTTTGATTTTTCCGTATTTTTATTATAAATGAACTACCCTAAAACAGTAACATATAATTCACATTTTTTATCTTCTACTGTATTAATTAAAAAAGATCCAGCTGATCCATGAGTATGAGTTTTTTATTTAAATTCCTTGATGTAAGGCTCAGGGGGAATTTTTAATTACAAACCTTTCTATTCTTTCTGATTCTTATCTCCTTAGCTTATTAAAAAAATAATAATTTCCATTATTTTACACGTTAGAAATGTCCGTGATGATGGTGGTGATGGAAGGGTTCGGCGTACATATCTTCTTCTAGTTCGTCTTTCATGTTCTTTTTCAATTCTTCTATGTGATCTAATACGTCATTTAAAGTCTTATACTCCGTAGGAATGTACTTTATTCTACCATAAGACATCATATACGAACCGGGGCATAAGAACTGTTTGCCAACTACTATTGCATCTGGCTCAAGGCTTAGAATAGCGTCCATCGTCATCTCCTTGCTTCCAACACCAGGGTTCTCGTACTGTTCAACTTCCTTCTTTTCCTCGTTTATAATTCCTATTATTTCAGCTTCATCTAAGGGTTTTAAATTATAGTCTTTATCATATGTTACAGCTATTTTCATTTCACTTACTATCCAATTACGGGGATAATAAATTCGCATTAAATAAAGGTTTGCAATTATTCGTTATCAAACTATTTTAAGCAAGAAATAAGATAGTTCTCATGGAAGGCAAGACCCACGTTAAGATAGTGTATTGTAGACCATGTGGCTATCTGGATAGAGCATTAGATCTAGCAAGAGACGTTCTAAGCTATTTTGAAAATACAATCGTTGAGCTAGAGCAAGGTAGTAACGGTATATTTGATATTTATTTGAACGGAAATTTGATCTTCTCCCGCTATAAGGAAAGGAGGTTCCCACAAAACGAGGAAATCCTTAAGGAGATAGGAAAGCTTAAGATGTCGATATGAATTAAGATAAAAAGTACTGATGAAGAGAAGAAATAGGGAGAAAAATAAAAAAAAAGAGAAAAATTTAAAAAAAATTAAAATTTTCTAGGAGGCTTGTCTCGATACTCTATGGGCAATACCTATCTTCTCTAGTTCGGTCTTAACTAGGTTAAATCCTTTAATTACGCCGTTAGATACTATATCATAATCTCCACTAAACGTCATGACTAACGAATTAGTAACCTCACCCAAGCTTACACTCTCACCATAACTTACCCTACCTTTCACTAAAGTTAACACCACATTTACTAACCACACAGTAGTTGCTATGTCAGCAATTGTAGAACCTATCGTAGCTAATATCTGCCCGTCTATGAACGCTGGGGAAAGAGGATAAACTTCTTCTTTCCTTATTAGCCCTGATATACCAAGCTCAGAGAATCCAACTATAAGCATTATTGTACCTATTAAGTAGCCCCAGAAGTGTATCCACGCCATCTTGGCCGAATACCAAGACCTCTGTGTCATCATCGGTAACATTAAGTATAGAGCAGCAAATCCAGCAGGAACTATTGAGAACAATATCATCGCGTGGAAATGAGATACTACGTAATAGCCCTCATGAGATATTGCGTTAAATGAAACAACTGAATTGGATATTCCCATAACACCTCCATATATTGAACCAGCGAAAGACAACACTGTCCAAGCTGCTAGCAGGTTCCACTTAATATTAGCTCCTTTTACAGTAGCAAACAAGTTAAAGAATGTCATCATTGAAGGCACTACAATACCCTCTGTCAACACCTCTACCAACACTTTTACTTCGGGAGGTAAATTAACCATGTATAGGTGGTGTATCCCTAGCGGACCGGTGGAGAATATTAAGTATAGTACTGCAGATACCCTTGCCAACTTTTCACTGTATAGTGGTTTACCCGCAAGGGTCGGTATCAGTAAGTACAAGGAAGCTACAGCTGGGAACCATGCAATATAGACTATTCCGTGCCATAATGTCACAAAGGATATCTGGTCAGCAATTACGTTGTAACCTACTAACTTGTAAAATGCTAGTAAGTCCCATAATGAAGTTACTACTTCACCAGAGTAGCTAGATAACATTAATATTGCTACTACTAAACCGAACACTAGAAATATAGGTAATTTTTCATTCCTAACCTTTGACGCAAGGTAGAAGTGATATACATACCAACCCGTCATCAAATATATACCAGCGTCCATTAAAAGCCATGCTATGTACCAGAAGGGAGATACTACGTATAGGGAGTATCCAGGGATTCCTATTGGTGCAAGGTAGTACCAACCAGTAGCACTAAAATAGTTGTCAAAACCTTGTTGTTGAGTTATAATAATAGGGCCTTCGAAGAACATGAAAGAGATGTTGAATAATACGAAGCCTAGGTTAAACACCCACTTAGCTCTCGGCTGGAGTAGCAACATCCTAAATGTGAAGTAAATGAATATTGCAAGAATTAGTTGTTGAGCAAACCCGAACAAGTCCCTGATTGCGTGAAGTGTTACAGACGCGTACCATTCCTGAGGAGATAGAGGTAAGAACTGGGCTACCCCCCAAGCAAACTCCTGAACTCTAACCATAAAGGCGTCTATAATCCCTAGAATACCCCATATCACGCTTAGTACTATCATTCCCATTGTAACTCTCGTGACCCACTCCTTATCTAATTGGAATAGTACCTTTACTAAATCAGCTAGTTTTCCCATAACGAAGTTAAATCCTAAATATCCTACAACTACAGCTCCTCTAATAAGTCCCCTCAAAAAGTCTCCTGCGCCCATTTCAATCTACCTCACAATTTTTATTTTATCTGATATAAACGTAGTTTTATAAAAGATATATATGTATTCCAAATCTTTTTGTAATAATACTTAAATATGGTGAAAAATTAACGATAAAATAAAGTAATTTTTCTGACAAAATTGATCAGAGAAAGTATTTATTTATCTAGCATAGGTATAATCAGGGATGAATACCTTAATAACTGATGTATTAAAAGATTATGCTAAAATAACCTTCAACACTGGCGGAAAATACAACGTAGTGAATAAGGAATTTATGTACGACATGATCGATACATTAAGGGAGTTAGACAGTTATAAGGACGTAAGGTTTATAGTGCTAACTGGAGCAAACAAGAACTTTGGAGCTGGAGCTGATATAAAGGAGCTAAAGTTGGCAAATGAGAACAGAGAATACGCAAAGAATTTTTTCTCTACAATGTTCGATATGTATAGAACTATTATAAATCTCAACAAACCAGTAATCTCGATCGTAGAAGGAATAGCTTACGGTGCGTCAATGGAAATACTTCTCGTTTCGGACATCGTGATTGCCTCTTCTTATGCTAGATTTGCGGCACCTGGGGCTAAGATAGGAGTATTCCCACCAGTCCTTGTGACTATAGGTAAAGATGTTATAGGAATTAATAATGTGATCAGGATTGCCCTTTTGGGAGAAGAACTAAGTGCTGAGGAAGCAAAACAGATAGGGCTAGTCCACTTCGTAAGTGATAACTTGGAAGGTGAAATACAGAAAGTTATGGATAAACTCAAACTTATGGCTCCTTCGTCTCTAACGAGTATGAGAAGACTTATTTTCAAAAAGTATGAAAGTGAGTTAGAGTCAGCTTTCAAACTTCTCATAGATCAAGTTTTAACTAAAGACGCAACTAACGGGATCTTAGCGTTTTTGACAAAGACGAAGGCTCCTTGGGTTCTACAATAAGATTATAAAGTGTTTTTACTTTTTCCCCGTCAGTTTATCTTATACCTCTCTGAGCCTTAACAACCTAGAACCAATTCCCAAGAATACTACGGTAAGGATGAATATCACTCCTAAATACACCGGGTTAGGAAGTTCACCGAGGACTAATGTTGCTCTGACCACATCGTTTAGCAATGATACTGGCTGGTACTCGGCAAACACCTTCAGAAATGACGGAAATATAGAGGGAGAGAAGAAAGCGTTACTGATGAACATTAAAGGTAAAACTAGGAAATTGGCAACTATGTTAGACAAGAACACTTTCTCCTTGGGTGTTAAACCAAGAATCGCTGCACCTAAACCTGAAAACATAAGAGTCCCTAATACTAGACCTGCTAAAAACGGAAGTCCTAGATCTGGCAAAAAACCCATTAACGCACCTACTACTAAGGTAGCGATAGAAGAGAGAATTGTGATTACTACCTCGTAGATCATCAAAGCCAAGACCCATTCATAATCCTTTATTGGCGATGAGGCTAACCTCTCTACAAGCCTATCTCTATAATATCCACTACCAACACCGGTTACCCCAAACAGACCATTAGATAGGGTTATTACTCCGACTACACCTGAAATCTCATAAGCTACTGGAGTAGCTCTCGTAATAGTTTCTTGAGCTGTAAATGGTGTTTGCTCATGTAAGTAATACAAAGACAGATATGACTTCAATAAGGGAATATAGTTACTTGTCAGTTGGCTGTAATATATTACTTTAGAAGTAGAGTTAACAAAAATTGCGTTATACAACGTGACGTAATTGGGATTACCTCCAACATAAGCAATAAATAGTTTACTCTGATTGAGGTATGAAGCTATTTCCCCACTATTATTTCCGGCAACATAAACCATTATATGGAGTTGAAAAGCTTGACCGAGTAATGAGAAAATGAAGGCGAGTATTAATGGAAATACTATTACAAAGCCCAGGGTAACTCTACTTCTCAAATTGTCTTTAATGATCGCAACTGCAGTAGGGATAACGTTCCTCATTGATCAACACCCTCTAGTTGTCTCATAAGCTCTAAGTAAGCTTCCTCTAAACTTTCCTTTTTGAACTCATTTACGAGTTCGCTTGGAGTTGACAACTTAACGATCTCACCCTTATAGATTACAGCTACACGGTCTGAGAGCTTTTCCGCCTCGTCTAAGTAATGAGTTGCCAAAAAAACTGTGATCCTCTTGTCCTTCAAAGACTTCACAACCTCCCAAATGTTCCTCCTAGACTTGGGATCTAGACCAACTGTAGGTTCGTCTAAATAGACTATCTTTGGATTACCGACTATTCCACAAGCTATCGCTACCCTTCTCTTGATTCCTCCAGATAACTCCCTAAACTTTTTATCCTGATGTTCTTTTAACCCCAACTCCTCAATCACGTCGTCCACAGTGTCAACTTTGTAAAGCTTTGCGAAATACTGGATATTCTCTCTTACAGTCAATTCGGAGAAACCCTGAAACTCCTGAGGTACTACACTTACGATCTCTCTTATCTTCTTACAGTCCTTCGGAACTTCATAACCTGCTACAGTAACTTTTCCCTTAGTTGGTTTAAGGATGCAGGACAAGATCTTTATGGTTGTTGTCTTCCCTGCACCGTTGGGTCCTAAAAAGGAGAAGACCTCGCCTTCTTTCACTCGTAGCGATATCCCTCTTAATGCCTCTACTCTGTTCTTGTAAACCTTCCATAAGTCCTCGATGACTATGATGTCCATAAATATCATTGTCGTTTATTTACTATTATGCGTTTCGGAAAAATTCCAATTAACACATTTTTAAACAAAATTCCTCATGAGGACTGCGTAGTTTGTCCAAGTATAGGTGAAGACGACGCTTACGTAGATGTAGAAGGCAAATATTTGGTAATCCATTCGGACCCTATAACCGAGGCAGGAAAGAATGCCGGTTTTTTATCAGTAGTTGTTGCGTGTAACGATGTTAATATGAAGGGAGTACGTTGTAGGTGGGTAACCACGGTTCTATTGTTGAAAAGTGAGGACTCACTTGACAACGTAATTGAGGGGATAAACGAAGCTTGTAAACTACACGGATGTAATGTAGTAGGCGGTCATACGGAAGTAACTCAAGGTGTGAAGAGAGATATTGTTGTAACTACTGCCTTCTCCTTCTCAGATAAGATAATGAAGTTATCCGACGCTAAAGAGGGAGATTACGTATTGGTTTTCGGAACGGCGGGAGTAGAGGGGACTTGGATTCTCGCTAATGAATTCGAAGAGGAGCTTTTGAAAAAGGGGGTAAGAGCGGAGGTCATAAAAAGATCTAAAGGATACAAGAACAAGATCCCAGTACAAGACATTGCATTAAAGGTAAAGGACTACGCTATAGCGATGCATGATGCTACGGAAGGCGGTGTTTACCAAGCCTTGCTTGAGGTAGCCAAAGCCTCAAACCTAACTCTCTAGGTAAAGTCTGAAATTCCGGTGTCGGAAGAAACGGCAGAAATAGCGAGAGCGTTGAATATTAACCCTAATCAGCTCATTTCTTCAGGTTGCTTCATTACGGTTGCTAAGAGTCCCGATGTTAAAAAACTGGAGAGTATTGGAGGTAAGGTAGTAGGTGTACTTAAAAAAGGAGAGCCGAAGCAAATTATTAACGGTAAAAGTTATACCGAAGACTTCGAAGAGGAGTTGGTTAGAATTGAAAGCTATTATAATGGCGGGAGGTAAAGGAACTAGGTTCACCCCTTTAAAACCACTAGTGGAGGTTTGTGGCTTACCCTCTTATTATCGCGTTTATCAAGTAGCTAGGATGTTTGCAGAAGAAGTCTTCTTAGCAATTACTAATTCTTCTCCTTTAATTTTCTCTGCATTGTCTAAAATAATAACAGAGGGACGAGGTTATGAAATGGATGTATATGAAGCTGTTAAGAAGGTAGGTATCCCGACTTTAGTCTTTCCAGCTGATACCCCTATTATACCTATTGACGCTGTTGAGATCCTCATCAGTTCATGCGAAGCGGATATTTGCTCCTTGAAGAACCACGGGGATTACGTAGGGATAAGCTTGTGGAGGGGGTTTAACACGAGTAATTATCAAGACGTAGAGTACTCCTCTTCAAAGATTTATAATGTGAACACGTATGAGGATTACGTTAGAGTGAATTATTTATGCAGGATAGGAGTATAATGTTCAATGAGTTACGAGAAACCACCTAGAATTTTAATTATATATCATGTAAGGGGGATACTCGCAATCGTCTACATTTTTTTCGCCTTTTTAATGCTGATAGTCACTATTGGTTATTTCACATTCCTCTTTAAGAGTATTGGTTTAAACGACGTGTATAGCTTTCTCTTAGCTTTCAGTTTCTCATTTCTCAGTTTTGCCTTCAGCCCGGTTAATATAGTCTTAAAGGAGATAGATAGGGAGGCATTGATGCCCAGTGTTGACGTAATTTATGTTTTCGGCATTCCTTTGTACGTACCAAGACTTTCATACGAAATAAGGAAAACTTTAGTTGCGATAAACGTTGGGGGAGCAATCGTACCCGTAATAATATCCTCTATCTTATTGATTTTCACTGCTGAACTTTCCTATTTTATCCCTCTTCTGATTGTGGTTAACATGTTGATAGTAGTTCTAGTTTCTCATCACTTTTCGAAAGTAATGCCCGGTGTAGGAGTCGTAATGAACCCTTTGATTGCGCCAGTCACTTCATCATTCGTGAGCTTGATCTTCTTCTTTAGTACACCACTTTTCGTTCCTATTTCCGCCTACATAAGTAGTGTTTTAGGAACACTCATAGGAGCCGACTTACTTAACATGAATAGGATCATTAAGGCAAGTCCACAGATAGTGAGCATTGGAGGTATGGGGACGTTCGACGGCATTTTTTTGTCCGGTGTATTTTCGATAATGATCGGGGAATTTCTTCTGGCACTAGTCAGGTGACATTTTTTCCTTTTACGACTTTAATTTTATAAGGTGTTGTCACGTAAATATATCTCGATTAGGGATGAGTCTTTGACAAGTACTTGATAAGTAGACAAGAATTAAAGGTTCTAATTAGAGAATTAAAGAAATGGAGTGCACCAGCAACAGTCCTACTCTCCTTATACATACCTCCGGGCAGACCTGTACCAGATGTTCTTAACCTATTGAGACAAGAAGCGTCTATAGCACAGAACATTAAGTTAAAGCGAACGAGAGACGCTGTAACTTCAGCTATACAGTCCGCTATTGATAGGTTAACCCAAATCAATAAAGTCCCAGATAACGGTTTAGTATTGTTCTGCGGTGAAAACTTCGACACAAATGATTTCAAATGTTTCATGTTCTCGCCACCCGAAAAAGTACCCATATTCTTCTATCGTACTGATAAGTCTTTCCATACGGAATTCTTGGAGGACATGGTAGAGGAGTCAGACGTATATGGGTTAATAATAGTTGAGAGGGACTATGCGACGATAGGTATACTGAAAGGTACCAGAATTCAAGTCTTAGAGGAGTTTGAGGGTTTCGTTCCAGGGAAACACATGATGGGTGGTCAGTCACAGCGAAGAATTGACAGAATCATCGAGGAAATGTACGCTAACTTCCTTAAAGAGGTAGGAGAGAAAGTAAATGCGTTCTTCATACCGTTCGTCGAAAACAAAAAGATGAAAGGGATATTAATAGGAGGTCCCGGGTACGCTAAAAAGGACTTTTACGAAGGGGACTATATAGATTACAGGCTGAAGAAGTTAGTATTACAACCATTGTTTGATGTACCAGATCAAGGTGATGCAGGACTTAAGGAGTTAGTAATGAAAGCTCAGGATTTACTGAAGAACCAGAAGTACATTCAAGTGGAGAACTTACTTGAAGAGATAAAATACCACCTTGCTAAGGATGACGGGCTTGTGATTTACGGAATTAGTGATATAAGAAAAGCGTTACAGATAGGTGCGATAGACTCGCTAGTTGTGTATGATGAGCCTGGCTCGGAGCTGGAGAAACTGGCACAAGAAGCGGAGAACTACGGTGCGAAAGTGTACGTGATAGGAGATGAACTTCCTGACGGGGAATGGGTAAAGAAGACTTTCGGAGGAGCTATAGGTAAGCTAAGGTATAAGGTATACTAGGATAATAATTAACTCACTTTTTAGCAAATTATATTTTTATCGTATGCTAAGATAAGAGATCTCTTCTTTTCATTTCTTGAAGTATTTTCTGTAATGGAACAGGTGGTTTTACACCATAACTTTCTAAAAACTTCTTCTCTAGCTCCTCAGTTTTAACCCCCTCATTCATTAGTTTTCTTACAAGGTTTATTTCGTCCTCCCAGTAGTTCCAAGGATACATAAACCATGTCCAGTCCTCCACTATTGAAGCTACATAATCTGGCTTAACCTTAGCTACTGGCTTAATGTATTGCATTGTAGCTGTCTTGATCACTGCAGGAGAGAAATTCTCAGATACGTATTTCTTCGCTAACTCAACACTGTCACCAGTATCAGTTATATCGTCCACAATCAAAGTCTTCTTACCACTTAAGTCCAGCCTATACGCGTACTTAACCTTAGCCTGAGGAGTGTGTGAAGCGGTTTCCACCCAATGTTCTACCTTTATGGACAACACATCCATAACTCCTAATACATCGGCAACTATTCTTGCTGGTACCAAACCTCCCCTTGCTATTGCTATTATTACGTCGGGTTGATATTTATCCTCTTTAATTATTTCCGCGAGTCTTGTTGACCACTCTACAACTTCATCCCATGTTACTACCTTAACGGGTATCTTAGGCAATTCAACACTCCCATGACATCTATATCTAAACCTTTATCAAGTTTATGGTTTATACTTTTTATATCTGAACGTAAAAAACTCTTTGATGATTGAACTAAAAGATAAGACAACAATCGGGATAATAGGGGGTTCTGGAGTATACGATCCGAAAATACTCACAAACGTGAAGGAGATAAAAACCTATACACCTTACGGTCAACCCAGCGACAACATAATTCTCGGTGAGTTAGAGGGGAAGAAAGTAGCCTTTTTACCCAGACACGGAAGAGGACATAAAATCCCTCCTCATAAGATAAATTACAGAGCTAACATATGGGCGTTAAAAGAGTTGGGGGTTAAGTGGGTAATTTCTGTCTCAGCTGTTGGGAGCTTAAGGCTTGATTATAAGCCTGGCGACTTCGTTATCCCTGACCAGTTCATAGACATGACAAAAGGTAGAGAATATACATTCTTTGACGGTCCCGTAGTCGCTCACGTATCGATGGCAGACCCATTTTGTAACCACCTCAGAAAGATAATAATAGAGTCAGCGAGAGATTTGGGGATAACTACTCACCCTTCCGGCACCTACATATGTATAGAGGGTCCTAGGTTCTCGACAAGAGCCGAAAGTAAGGCCTGGAAGGAAGTCTTCAAGGCTGATATAATAGGGATGACTTTGGTCCCTGAAGTTAACTTAGCTTGCGAGGCACAGATGTGTTACGCGACTATAGCAATGGTTACGGACTACGACGTTTTCGCGGATATACCAGTTACGGCCGAGGAGGTTACTAAAGTCATGTCCGAGAACACTGAAAAGGCCAGAAAGCTCCTATACGAAATTATCAGGAGGTTACCAGAGAAACCTAATGAAGGAGAGTGTAGTTGTTGCAATTCCCTAAAGACCGCTTTAGTCTAAACCTCTTCTCGATTCCTTTTTTATCCACAATTGGCCCGGATTTCACTATAGTGTACAACAAAAAGAGTGAATTGGAAGCGTTCACTCTTTACAGATCCCTCTCACAACTGTCGGAAAAAGTTGTGAGGCTCGTTAATTTATACGACTTCTTATTCTCGGAGAAGCCTTACGCTGACGTTAATAACGTAATTGCGTTTCTACACGACAAAAACGACGTCATCCCTTTTTTGGACTCCATGTGGTCTCTAGGAGGAAAAGGATATCTGATAACGTGTAACGTAGACATGAAGAAGGAGAAAGGTAAAGGTGATGTGGAAATCTTGAGTAAAGAAGGAGAGCTATGTGAAATAGAGACGTCTTTATCTCTCCTCAAGGAAATCTCGTCCATAAACAAAAACAAGAGGAGTGAGGAAATATTAAAGGAGCTTAACTCCCTTAACACATTAGAGGAATGGTTGAAAGAAAAAGCTAAGGAAGTGGATTTCAACGGTTTAATTGTTCTCTCCCCGCTTCTTTTACCCGCACGCAATTTAATGCAGAAATACCTTAATACTGAAATAAAGAGCCACGAGGATTTTCTTGGTTCTAGCAATACATATACATTTATAACTACTGGAGCCGATGTTTTAACGGTCAGGCGTATGGAATTCGAACTTAGGGCTAAAGGAAAGAACGTGAAGGAGATTATCTTTGACGTTGACCCTTTACTTGCACCAGTTTATTTATCAATTTTAACATATTTATTTAAGCAACCCGCGAGAGTGTTATGAAGTGGATTTCCTAACTTATTGGCGACGTACTAAAGAGATCGTTGATAAGCTCATTGAAGATTACTTATCAGATATAAAGGACTGGGAGTTATTGGAAGTGAGTAAATACATTCTGAAGGACGGTAAGAGGTTCAGGGCAACGCTTACCATGTTCTTCACTGAAGCTTTAGGAGGGGAACAGTCGAATTCATATAAAGCTGCTTTAGCCTCTGAGATCCTTCACTCATCTTCTCTAGCCTTAGATGACATTGTTGATTACGACCTTACAAGGAGAGGAATGGAGGCGGCTTGGGCAGTTTACACAAACAGAAGGGTAATATTCATTACCAACTTTCTTATTCCCTCCGCATTAAACATTATCTCGAGTTACGGGGAGAGGGCATTAAAGTTAAGTATTAGCCTCTGGAGGGACACTGCTATAGGTGCATTAAAGGACATTTTCGGTACACCTGTAGATTATATGAAGACTATAGAGTATAAGACTGCGAGTCTCTTTAAACTGTCTACAATGCTGTCTGCTTTTGCAGCGAAAAGAGAAGAGGTGGTGGATATTATGATAGAATTGGGAAAAGAACTGGGAATAGCTTACCAGCTCATAGACGATTACATAGACGTGTATAAATACGAAAAAGGAGAGTTGAAGGTATTGGTAGGGAGTGCAAAACAGCTTTATGACTTGAAAGGTGAAGATTACAAGGAATATGTTAAGGCCGAATATACTAGTGCTGTATCTAACTATTTATCGTTGGTGAGAAAAATGGACATAAGACAAGAGTTTAGGGAAGCTGTAATATCTATTCCCGACTTCCTTGCAGCGGGTTTACTTAACGAGGCGGGTATTAATAAACTATAAAAACGACTCATATGAGGAAAAGATTGGTGATAACTTATTAAAATTGCAGTAATCCACGAGTCTCAAAAGGTCACTGAGGCTTCCAAGCAGCTACTTCTAGAAATAAAGAATATTGGTCATACTGCAATATATTTAAGGATTTCACAGATAAATCCAGTCATTTCGACTAATGGCGTAGAATTTACATATGGAGGTAAGACATTAATGATAGACGGAGGAGTCGTAAGGAACTTAGGTTTCATATCCTCCACTGAACAACTTATCAAAAGATTCGACACTCTGAAAGCTATGGAAAACAACGGTGTAACGTTAATTAATAGGCCTGAATCCATGTTCATCGCTAGAGATAAGTTTAGCAGCTTAGTAAAGCTAAAAAGTGCAGGGATCCCCATACCTGAGACCGCATTAGTGGAGAGTCCCTTTGAAGCTATGAGACTTGCAGAGCGATGGAAAGAGGTGGTAATAAAACCCTTGGTGGGAAGCCTTGGTCTCGGAGCAGTAAGAGTTACAGACCCAGATATAGCGTTCAGGATAGCTAAATCAATTTTGTCTGTAAATCAACCTGTGTACATACAGAAATACGTGAGAAAGCCGGAAAGAGACATAAGAGTCTTCGTGGTTGGAGATAGAATAATAGGCAGTATATACAGGATAAACAAAACCTCTTGGAAGACCAATGTTGCTCAAGGGGCTTTAACACAAGTTATCCTACCGGACAAATACCTTGAGGAGATAGCATTGAAGTCCACAACCGTCTTGGGACTTGATTACGCTGGTCTCGACATAGTCGAGGATTTAGATGGTGGTTATAAAGTGCTTGAGGTAAACGCGGCTCCGCTCTGGAAGGGATTTTATCAAGCGACTAACGTAAACCCTGCAAAATATATTATCCAGCACCTGATTGAGAAAATTAAGAAATGAGGACTAAAAAACCGGCTGAAAATGTGATGACGAGCTCTCGCACCGATCAGTCTAAAATTACACTTCTCAATTCCTTAATAGTCCGTAAGACGAACATTGTATATGTTGAAGTTACTCCGTCCATATTTCCTATCATATCGAGAACCTTTGCTAACTCCTCCCTCGTTTTAACTCTCACCTTTAATAACGCGTAATATTCACCGGTTACATCATAAACCTCCAAAACCTCTTTGAACTCGGAGATCTTCTTCAAGATTCCCTCATATTTTTTGGGATCAGCTTTAATCATAACGAAAGCTACCACGTTATAACCTATCACTTCAGGGTCTATATCTACGTAAAACCCCTTTATGACACCGTTCTCTCTCAGTCTTTTCATCCTCATGTGTATTGTAGATTCACTTAAATTCAGCATTTTAGCTATCTTAGAAAACGGAGTCCTCGCATCTTCCTGAAGTATCTTTATTATCTTTTTATCTATATCATCGAGAATATAGGTCATAATAGTGACCTCCCAAACAACTTAATTAAATCGGACATGCCAAAGTCTCCTATAGCTATTCTATATACAAGGTCTGGGTCACTTTTAGTTATTAGCTTAGAAAGTAGACCAATACTTATGATTTTCTTCTTGACACTATCTATTATTTTAGCTTGGGCTTGAATCGTGAAGTATAGTTTTGAGGCTTTGAACTCCTTAACGAAATCCTTATTCTCTAGGAGCGAATCAGCGTAAATTTTGGAGCTCAGTATGGAAGGTCTTATACCCTCTCCAGTGAGAGGATATACAGTACCTAAAGCTTCTCCGACATAAGTCTTCTCGTTAAGCCTCAACTCATCTATACCATAATCCGAGACCCTAGCCCCATGAAAAGTGAATACTTTACCCTTCACTAATTTAGATAATCTTTCCTTTAGAAAACTAACATCGGCATAACCTCCTATCCCTATCTTACTACCTTTATCATCGGGGAATATCCACGCATATCCTAACAAATCGCTGTAGAAGTAAAACTCAACTATCTCTGGGTCTATTTTGTAGTCCGTAATATATTGAATTGCCGGTACCGTATGATCCTTAGGTAGTTCATAGTGACCGTTAGAAATTACTACCTTATCCGCGTTAATCTTCTCACCGTTAACCAAATAGTACTCCTCTTTACCCCCTTCTCTCTTCCTGATGACTTTCGAATTAAACTTAACGTTGAGCCTTTCGGCAAGATGTTTCAGAAATAAGGGTTTATTTATAATATAACCGAGGGTTTGTTTTCCCCTTATGTCGTGTATAAGCTTATCGTTCAAATAAATCCTGAAGCCTTTGATCTCGCTAATTATACTATCTTTTGTGATCGGGAGTAAGGACTCAACCCCGCTCATAAGACCCCAAGCACAAGGTTTTTTTCCGACATCGTCTAACGCTTCATAAACAGTAGCGTTATATTTCGTACCTTTCATAAACCAGGCTAAAGATAATCCAGCAGGCCCTGCACCTACTATCGCTACTTCCATTTCACTCACTTCTCCTAAAGTATAAAAATACCAGAATAGCTACCACTAAAGTTCCTGAATATAAAATTATTAGTGGGTAAAATGAACTCAAAAATCTTCCGATTACCGAACCTATTATCAGTACCAGAAGAAAAGGTACGTAACCGTTGCTGAAGTAAAGTAAGTCCTTACTAACCATAGAGGGTAATATGTCTTTCAGCAAAAGGAGGAATTGGACTATGAATGGTATTATGAATATTAGACCAGTCTCCGCAAAAAGTTTCGGTTTTGAATAGGCTGAGAAGAATATCCCTAACGTTACACCTACGGCGAATACACCGGAGAAGTACGTCCCTACTACCTTTCCCTTAAGTGTTTCCCAAGTACGGTTAGAGTACATAATATAAAGAACTATAATGAGACTTATTGCTGAAGCTACTAAGAACGCTGGATAATTTAAAGCATATGCTGGCACTGTGGGAAGTATAAGCAATATTACCGAAAGTAACACCGTAGTCCTAGTCTCCAATTTGGTTCAAAAAGAATAATGAATACGAGTTATAAAATTCTAATGCTAACCCTTTCTGAGAAAATAAAAAATAGTTAAAATATATAATAGTAATAGCGGGTTTAAGATTGAAGATCCTAGTAATGGGTAACATAAGGTTTCCAGAACCTCACGTCGAAAGTACATTATCTTCGATAATCAAAAAAGAAGAGCCAGAGACTATTGTGCTTGACGGGGATACTACTCAGTGTTACTGGGACTACGAGTGTCCAAGAGTTATTGACGTCCTATATGTTATAAGGAGTATAGCCCCTTGGGCTCAGATAGTCTATATTCAAGGAGATATGGATCCTCATGCATTGAAATGTATAATGGCAGAACCTAGATATAGGGAGGAAATTATAGGTACTACAATGTACATAGCGGAGGTCTCCTCGGTTAAATACTACATACTACACGGGCATCAAGGTGACGTAGATCAGCTCAGGAGGAACGTAGGAGCAGGTCCTTGGGATTGGATAATAATTGCACAACAGAAAAGGCTTGAGATAGATAAGCTGGCAAGAGTTATATACGTAGGTGGTATCACTAGGGAGTACCCGCCGGAAGCTAGAGGATACTTAGTCATTACTGATTCTTCTCACTTCCTACGCCAAATTAAGAGCTGACCCCGAACCTCGTTCTTTTTATCATTTCATAAATCTTAACGTCGTAATAACCTTCCTCCACGTCATATTCATCTCCCTCACTCCAAACGTTGTAGGAATCAATCCAGACAGCGTCTTTTTCACCCTTAGTGAATACTATTTCAGCCCCTAACTTCCTTAATTTCCTAGTAATCTCCTCAATTTTCTCGTCGAATTTTCGGTATATTACTTGTGCTATCACAATATAACATTGTAGTGTTTACAATAAATGAGATATTAGAAAATACTCGGTATTTCCTCAAACCAGCGAAAAACACTAATACTTTACAACAAGAGCAAAAATAGATGAAAGCATTACTAGTCCTTGTAGCAATGAAAGATGAAAACTTAGAGAAAACCTTTAGAAAGATCTTTGCAGACGTGAGGTCAAGCGGGGCTAAAAAAGTGCTTATTAATGTAATATCACAACAACCTTTCCATAAGGTCGTGGATTACATAAGGGAGCCAATGTTAGACAATATAGACATAGGATACGAACTTTTCTTATGGAAAAGGGAAGACATGGCTAAAGTCGTAGAGGAAAATAGCAAAAAAGAGTTTGATGGAGTCCTCTTATATTGTGATAACGAAAACAGGAGTTTGATAGAGAAATTATTCTCTCAATTACCTAACAATATTCGCGCAAACTTACTTAAGGATAACTGCAGAAACCCTAGTGTATAGGATAAGTAGAAAATAGTTTTAAAGCCTACTAATTGAGTAAGAGAAATAGCGTGAATAATTTGAGGGAATTAAAATATGATGTGTTAATCATCGGAGGCGGTTTTGCAGGTGCAAGTACTGCTTACCACCTAGCAGGACACGGGCTGAAAGTCCTTCTAATAGACAGTAAATCTTGGAACAGAATTGGAGATAAGCCCTGCGGAGATGCTGTAAGTAAAGCCCACTTCGATAGGCTCGGTATGCCTTATCCGAGAGGGGATGAGTTGGAGAATAAAATAAGCGGTATAAAATTGTACAGCCCCGATATGGAGACCGTCTGGACTGTTAAAGGGGAAGGATTCGAGCTTAACGCACCGGCTTATAACCAAAGGATACTCAGAGAAGCAGAAGCTAAAGGAGTAGAGATATGGGATCAAACGACCGCAGTAAAACCCATCATTGATCATGATACCGTCGTAGGTGCTGTATTGAACAATAGAAGAACTAATGAAGAAGTTACGGTTTACACTAAAGTGGTAGTTGAAGCTACCGGTTACTCCAGAAGTTTCAGAAGCAAACTACCTCCAGTCCTTCCAGTAGCTGAGGACTTAGACGAAAGGGATACAGATATCGCGTATAGAGAGGTCTTATTAACTAAAGACGATGTAGAAGATAGTGACTATTTGAGGATCTATGTGACTCAAAAAGCCTCCCCCGGAGGTTATTGGTGGTACTTCCCCAAGGGTAAGGACAAAGTAAATGTGGGACTGGGAATTCAAGGAGGTATGGGATACGGAAGTATCCACGAGTATTATAAGAAGTACTTGGACACTTACGCACCTGATGTGGACAAAAATAAGTTGTTAGTAAAAGGAGGAGCACTTGTTCCGACGAGAAGACCCCTCTATTCAATGGTCTGGAATGGAATTATAGTAGTCGGCGATTCAGCTTATACAGTTAACCCAGTTCACGGCGGTGGTAAGGGCTCAGCAATGATCTCAGGGTACTGTGCAGCAAGGACTATCTTATCAGCATATGAGACTGGTGACTTTACTACAAACGGTCTATGGAACATAAACTTATGCTACATAAACGAATACGGAGCTAAACAAGCCAGCTTAGATATATTCAGAAGGTTCCTACAAAAACTCACCGATGAGGACATAGATTACGGGATGAAGAGGAAAGTCATAAAGGAGGAAGACCTACTTGAGGCAAGCGAGAAAGGGGACTTGCACTTATCAGCTGCCGATAAAGCTATGAGAGTTATATCAGCTTTAGGTAGACCCTCTCTACTGTTCAAGTTAAAGACCGTTGCTGACTACATGAAGAGGATAAAACAACTATACCTCAACTATCCTCAATCTCCTACAATGTTAAACCAGTGGAAAGAAAGTGTAGATAGGACGATACTAGAGTTTAATAACGCCATTAGTAATTAGTATAAACAACAAAGACAACATCAACGGGGAAACTAGTGGTATCCAAAAAGTCCTTATTGTGTAGTTTCCCACCTCTTCCAAAGCAGTTACAAAGTTCGAAAGCATTTTTCCTAAAACTTTTACACCTTTTACATCTATCTCCTTAACACTAACCTTTACCTCCTTCAATTCTGAGATTGCCTCCCTCGTTAGGTTTTGGGCAAGATCTAATAATTCTTTGCAATATTGTGCTGGTAAATAAAGATCTCTCATTGAAGACGCAGTACACGTGTGATCATCGGGTGTAACTAAAAGAGGGAAGTCCACAAGCTTACCTATTCTTTCTCTAATCGCTTTAGTGAGAGAAGGATCGGAGTTATTGGCATATAGGTAAATTATCCCTACTTTCTTTTCCCCATCTGAAATTACTATCACCCTCACCACATTCTTACATAGTCCTTCACAATTCTTCACCATACCTTCCTTTATAGCTACAAGTAGTGGTTTTAACGTAGCTGATCTCCTGAACTTTTTCACGTTCTCTACGTTTTCTATTATACATTTATCCGAGTGACTTGGTAATTCCTCACTTAAATACTCGTTATGACAGTCAACAATATAGTCTGCACCCTTTGTCACATAATCCCACAGTTTCAAGGGCAGGTCATCTATCCCCTTGCCAGGTCTCTCAACGAATGTGAGGGATGAGTTTGAAAACAATAATGTAACACCCCTGAAATTACAACGAGAGCTCCAAGGGTATATCCCATAAAAGGTTTGATCCTTCCAGTTTGTCTCGTTAATCTCTTCGGAAAAGACTAACTTAGCTACCTCCTTTGTTTGCTTATTGCTTGTAATATCTATCTCATGACTACCAGGGCCGTGAAAAACTATGTTGTTTGGATTCAACTCTTCTAAGTGGTAAAGGAACTTAGAACTACCTATTTCACCGCTTAGCCCGAAATGTATTTTTGGTAGGACAAAGAAGTGATCTGTAAACCTAAACATACCGATCCTTAAGTTAGTTTTAATCCCTAGCCCGTCAAGGAATTTCTCTAATGCCTCGTAGTCCTTTTTAACTATCCCTTCTATGAAAGGTCTTACAATCTGTAACGACTTGAGACCCGTAAGCTTTTCTCCCTTTCTGTTCAATAAATAAACGTAAATGTAGAAAATACCCGAAATTGTAATGGAATAAATTAATATGTCTAACCTAAAGCCAAAAGCTATAGACGGTACAAAAGTGGACAAAAACATAATTAAAGTAGCTTTTGCTTCCGACTTACTAGCTAAGCTTCCATATCCGACTAGAGGGGCAATAATGCCGAAGGACAAGAGGAAGTCTCTCGAAAAAAAGGGAAAAATGAGGTAAATAAACGCAGTTAAGTCTAAGAAAAACAATGTAACTTTTAGCTCTCTCAGGAGAATTAACATTACTGATAAGTATAAGATTAATGAGATGAAATATTCTATTCCTAGCGTTAAGCTTCGTAAGTAGACTAAAGCGCTCTCAAGAACCGATATGCCGGAAATCACCTTAATATTTGGTAAACTTTTAATCTTCGAGTAATATTTTCTCGTAATAGCTTCAGAATTCACATTTTTAACAGTGATATGGGGGTTAAAATGTTGTTGTCTAAGGACGACTTAGGAGTGGATAAATTGCTTAGGAAAAGTAGCGACGAATGTGAAATTTACACAGCCGAGAAGGGAGGAAAAGTGTTTCTGATAGGGGTTTACAGCGGACAATATAGCAAATACTACTTTAAAATCACCCCAGCTTTTACCGGAAAATGGAATTGTGAAAGAATATTATACTACCCCTTCGGGTATTTCGGCTTTAGCGATAATGAAAGTGAATTAAAAATTAAAGTCAGCGAAAAAGTTAGAGAGTTTGAGACAAATGTCCTTAAATGACTACGAGTTAATAATTAGTGACGTTGACGGAGTGTTGATGAGAGAAGAAGAACCAATATGGCCTAACATATATGCGATAAGAAATTTGATCGATTCCGGCCATAAAGTATTACTCCTAACGAATAATTCAGGTTTTAGTAGAGTTCTCCTTTCTAGACAACTCAATTCCTTAGGTCTGAAAATTTCTCCCGACCATATTATAACTAGCGGTACTGCTGCTGCGATCTACATGAAAGAGAAAACCGACATAAAGACCGTATTTGTAGTAGGAGAGGAAGGGCTTGTAGAGGAACTTAAAAACCACGGCTTTAGGCTCCTAAACATGAGAGACTTAGAAGAGGAGACACCTGACGCTGTAGTTATAGGCTTAGACAGGCTTTGCACATACGAAAAACTCTCCGCCGCAATGAGGGCAGTATATAACGGAGCTAAATTCATTGTTACTAACATGGATAGACTATGGCCTTCTAGGGACGGTCTTAAACTGGGTGCTGGAGCGTTGGCCAATGCCATCTCCTATGCGTTGAAAAGAACACCAGACTTTGTCGCTGGTAAACCTAACCCTTGGATGATCGAGGTAGCTTTCATGATAACAAAATTAGACAGAGGGTTTAACAAGGCCGTCATGATAGGAGATCAACTCGAGACTGACATAAAAATGGGAATCAACGCTGGTATAGATACTGTTCTAGTTTTAACAGGTATTTCTACCGCTAAGGACGTGGAGAATAGTGATGTTAAACCTAAATTTGTTGTACGTACCTTGCAAGAATTGATATGAACAAGGTTTTTAAATGAATTTACGTCATTCATCTTATGGAGAAAGTTAATTATGACGTAGTGGTTATCGGGGCTGGTTTAGCTGGATTAATGGCTTCACATGAAATAGCTTCTGCCGGATATAGTGTTGCCGTCATTTCAAAAGTTTTCCCCACTCGATCCCACTCTTCATCTGCTGAAGGAGGAATAGCCGCGTACATAGATGGAAATTCTGATCCTAATGACAACCCCGATTACATGGCTTACGACACGATTAAAGGAGGAGACTATCTTGTAGACCAAGATGCGGCAGAACTTTTAGCTTACAAATCAGGTGAGATCGTCAAGATCCTAGAAAGTTGGGGTACATTATTCAATAGACAACCCGATGGTAGAATTGCCGTAAGGTATTTCGGAGGGCAGACGTATCCTAGAACCAGGTTTGTTGGTGATAAAACTGGAATGGCACTTCTCCATACTGTTTATGAGAGGACATCAGGTCTTGGAAAAGTTGACTTTTACTTCGAGTGGTTTGCGTGGGAGCTAGTTAGGGACGAGAGCAGGGTCAGGGGAGTAGTTGCCTTCGACATGAGGAACATGATTCCGGTATTCTTCAAAGCTAGGGCTGTAGTAATTGCTTCAGGAGGCATGGGGATGCTGTATAAACACACCACTAATAGTTACATCAACACTGGCGACGGATATGCAATGGCTCTGAGAGCCGGTGTAGCGTTAAAAGACCCTGAATTCGTTCAGTTTCATCCCACAGCTCTGTATCCGTCAGACATTCTCATAAGCGAGGCAGCGAGGGGCGAGGGAGGAATCCTCAGAAACAACAAAGGAGAGAGGTTCATGGCTAGATACGCCCCTAAGAAACTCGATCTAGCCCCTAGGGATATAGCCTCTAGGGCTATCCTTACCGAAGTTAAGGAAGGTAGAGGGTTCCCTGGTGGATATATAGGTCTTGACTTAACACACTTAGGTGAAGAGTACATTAAGGAAAGACTTGCCTTGGCTTATGAAGCTGCAAAAGCCTTCGCTGGAATTGACGCTACCAAAGAGATGATACCGGTAAGACCGGCTCAGCACTACTATATGGGAGGTATAGATGTAAACATTGAAGGCAGAAACCCCGACATAATAGGTCTATTTGCTGCTGGCGAAGCCGCATGTGTTTCTGTGCACGGTGCTAATAGGCTAGGTTCCAACTCCCTGCTGGAGACTTTGGTTTTCGGTAGGGAAACTGGAAGAGCCGTAGTTGAGTTCCTTAAGTCCTATTCTGAGCCATCATCAGATATAGATAAAGAGGCTGAAAAAGCGGAACAGTCAGCTTACGACGTTGTCAAGAGAGAGAGTGGAGTTCACTTCGGAGAAGTAGTCAATAAATTAAGGGAGGTCATGTGGGAGGACGTAGGTGTGTTCAGGAATGAGGACGGGATGAAAAACGTGGTATCTGAAATACTAAAGCTAAGAGAAATGGCAAAAGACACTTACGTATTGGATAAGTCGAACATTTACAACACTGAGTTCTACAACGCGTTAGAGATGAAGAACATGCTGGACTTAGCGTTAGTTATAGCTTCAACCGCACTTAACAGAAAGGAATCTAGAGGTGCCCATTACAGATTAGATTATCCGAAGAGGGATGATGAGAATTGGCTGAAACACACAATTGCATATTTGAGGGGGAACACAGTAGAGATAACCTATAAGCCCGTTAAAATTACCAAGTGGAAACCTGAGGAAAGAGTATACTAAATAAAAAGGTGACGGTCATGTCCTTACAGAACGAAGAAGCGGAAGTAATAATAAAAGTAAAGAGGTTTTCCCCAGAAAAAGGTAACTGGTGGCAGGAATATAAGTTGAAAGTAGATAGGTTTACACAGTTTACTGAAGCCTTGAGAAGGATAAAAACTGAACAAGACCCGACCCTAGCTTACAGAGCGGCATGCCACATGGCTGTATGCGGTAGCTGCGGAATGAAAATAAACGGGGAGCCAAGGCTAGCGTGTAAGACCCTAGTCTTAGATATGGTAAAGAAGTATGAAAGTAACGTAATCACTATAGAGCCAATGGACTACTTCAGACCTATCAAGGATCTGATAGTAGATTTAGATGACTTTTACCAGAAAATGTATAAAGTAAAGCCGAGACTTTATCCAAACGAGCAAGTTTTAAAAGGAGAAGCTGAGCACAGGTTGAAGCCCGAAGACCAGAGGATGTTGTGGAAGTTTGCACAGTGCATATGGTGTGGGCTATGCGTATCTTCTTGCCCGAGTGTTAGAAACGACCCAGAATTCTTGGGCCCTGCAGCTCACGCAAAGGGATTCAGATTTTTGGCAGATCCGAGGGATACAATTACTGAAGAAAGGGAGAAAATATTACTAGATAGTGCATGGAGATGCACTTATTGTTACATGTGTTATAACGTGTGTCCGAGAGATGTTGAGCCTGTTACTGCGATAAAGAAGACTAGGGCTTATACGAAGATAGCTAAGGTGAAAACACCGGTTATAGAGACCGGAGAAAAACACACAGAAGCCGTGTTCAATTCAATTTTCGAAAGTGGAAAAATTGAGGAAGCAAAAGTTTACCTAAGTACTTACGGCCTCATCGGATCCTTAAGGGATATGATATTCTTACTACAGAGCGGTAAACTAAAGTATGCTCTTGTTAAAGAGAAACCCGTAGAGAATATAACTGAAGTGAGAAGGATATTAAGAGGTGAGTAAAATGTCCTACGCCTACTACCCTGGCTGTGCATCTCACGGACTTTCGAAAGATGTAGATATAGCTACTAGGAAGGTCTTTGAGACTCTTGGTCTCAAGTTAGAGGAAGTCAAAGACTGGAATTGCTGCGGGGGAGGCTTCTTAGACGAATATGACGAAATAGGTCACATTGCCTTAAATCTCAGGAACTTATCCACAGTCGAGAAGATGGGCCATACTAAAATGGTCACACCGTGTAGCGTGTGCTTACACAGTCACAGATTAGCTACGTTCAAGTATAAAGAGAATAAGGAATTGAGAAAAGAAGCGGAAAAGAGAATGAAGGGAACCTCGATTAGTTATCAGGGTAAAGCAACTGCAGAACACATAGTGTGGGTATTAGTAAGAGACGTAGGAATTGAGAAAATCAAGGAAAGGGTAAAGAGACCTTTATCTGGATTGAAGGTAGCATCTTACTATGGTTGCCAAATGCTAAGACCAGAGGAAATCATGGGTTTTGAACCCGCATTTAAACCTCATAGTATGGAAGACCTGATAGCTGCTACTGGTGCTACCCCAGTTCCATTCCCTATGAACAAGGCTTGTTGTGGATTTCCTCTAATGGGTAGCAATCCTAAAGTTGGGATTAAGCTCGCTTTTAATGTACTCAAAAGTGCCAAGGATCAACAAGCGGACATATTGGTTCATCCTTGTAGCCTCTGCCACTTACAATTAGACTCGCTACAAACTAGAATAATGAGTGAATTTAACGTGAATTGGACAATGCCTGCGATTTATATCACGCAATTGCTGGGACTAGCTTTCGGATTTTCACCCGAAGAGTTAGGGATAGGTAAATACGCTACCGAAATATTAAAGAGTAAGGGTGTTATTTAATGGATGAGGAAGCTATTATTAACGTTTTCACTAAACTAGGAGGAAAGATTACGAAAGGCTGGTATACAGTAAGTGAGAGGCCTGATAAACCACCGTTTGCTAAGGAATTTGAGTACTCTTTCGGTAATTTCTGGGGGAAAGTTCACTTAAGAAATGAAGGAGACTTATACGTTTATATTATTACTAAAGATGTATTTAATTGGAAGGACAGAGTTAAAGATCTAAAGTTAAGAGGAGAAATCGTAGACGCTGCAGGCGGTCTGATGTGGATAAAAGAAGAAAATGAGAAAAACTTAGAAGAAGACTTGAAATATTTACAGTCATACCTTTCTTCAGTAAAAACTTCCTCATCACATTAGTCAGAGTTCGGGTCTCTCAACATTTTTATACTTTTTCTTAGATTGTAATATAGGCGACGCCATGCTCAGTTGACGCCGCATTAGCGGTGAATGATACTGAGACCTCCGTCTTCATGCTTCTACAACTCTAAGTAAGTCATCATGATCTAACTTATACACGACCAAATACTGATCTGCTACCCTTCTCAAATCCGCGTTGTCTCCTCTGATCATTACGCTTATCAGTGTGGAATTAGCCTCTTTTAATGACCTCCTAACCGTCGTCTCCGCTATCTTATCCTCTCCGTCAGTTAACAATATTATCTCACTAACACCCTTAACATGGCCTTCTTTAATGTCCTCACACGCGGAAATTATAGAACGGCTTATGTCAGTCCCTCCGCCTCCTCTTATTTTACCTATATACTCTATCATCTTTATTATGTCCTTACTTTTAGCGTTCCTTATGACCTTTATTAAGGGATAAGGTATATTGTCGAAGAACCTTATGTAAAAGTCTCTGTTCTCTCTCCTTGCCCTGCTGTATAGTGCTAGTGCTACTGCTTTAGCCCAAATTATCTTTTCCCCATCCATACTGCCTGATTTGTCAAGCAACAAGTAAATTGGTCCTAAAACTTCCTTTATCCTCTTCTGATATAGTAGTAACTGGGATTCCGCCAACTTTATGTAAAATAGCTCTTCAGGGTAAGCTAGCTCGGATGGAACGAGCCTCTCTATATCTGAACCCTCCTCGTAACCATAAAGCTCACCTCTTGAAAATCTAGTAGTCTTTTTCTTAGTGTAACTGCCGAGCCTCGGCATACCACTTAAGAATTCTAGAATCTTCTTAATCTCAGTATTCCTAGCAAGCCTAAGAACTTCATGTATTTCTCCTTCAAAGTTAAGAATTGAACCGGTACCAGCTCCATTTCCTCCTACGATTCTCTGCATACTCCTTACTGACTCAGCGTCTTCCATAGCCTTATTTAGTGCTTTCTCATGAACTTGCTTCATCAGCTTCTCCATCTGTTGATTCTGCTGTGTCTCACTGTTCTTTTTACCTTCTCTCATTCCGCTACCTTTCATAAGACCGTTCAGTATTTGCTCCGCCATTTGCCTCTCCTCATGGGACTGGGAAGTTCTCTTAATCCTCTCCAGCTCCTCGATCAAATTCTGAACGTAACTCACAGATAATGCCATGCTCACTGCGGAATTAGCTATCGAATACTCTCTGTTTCTTAAGACAAGGTCTGAGTTAAGCATCATATCTATAAAATTGAACATAATCTCCTTTTCCTTTGACACTTCACCCTTGGTCTTAGGGATCGGCATCGGTAAATAGTGGAGATAAAACGTATCTATGAGGAAGTTCTCATCTAATTGAATTTCTCTACCTAAAAGTTTTTTCAGAGTATAACTAATCCTCTCCCCCCTATATCTAACTAGAGGGTCATCATAATCTACTCCTCTTAAAAACCCATCGCTCAAGGATATATCCCCAACTTTCTAGCTACTTTCTCTAATAATTTGTCAATCTCATTTATAACCTCTTTCGAAAACTCCTCTACTTTGTCATCTCCGCTTTCCTTACCTAGAGCTAATACTCTATCTCTGGTAGCCCTTAAGCTTCTTATTAACTCAACCAACCTAGGGTCTGACTCGTTAGCAGCTTCCACATATTTACTTGCCTCTTTGACGTTAGAATATATCTCGTTCAATTCCTTCATATACTTAATAGGAGTCTTTAGCTCTTCAGAGAGAAGGGCTGATACCTTCTCGAAATCGTCCAACTCCTTCGGTGCTATATACTTTAACACTATTAGGTCTTCTTCCAGTGCTTTCATTCTACCATTTAATATCGAGTGAGCCGATACAATTTTCAATACCTTACCCTTTCTTCTGTCGCTTAAGTGTATACCTTTCTCCTCAAGGATTGCATAAAGTTTCAGCAACTTACCCTTTACCGGTGACAAGTCAACTTGAGGGATCAGAGTATAAAGTTCGTCCAACTGTTGAATACTCATCAGTGGTTCGGAAACATTCCACTTCCCTGAAAACTCGTAGTCCCAAGCGGAGTTTATCAAATCTTTCCATAGGTCCTCGCTTACTGGTCTTGCGTAGTGTCTCAACAAGAGTCTGTCGTATAGTGCGTCTAACTCTGGTTCGTCAGGCACTCTGTTGCTGGCAGATATTAGAGTTCTCAAGGGAACTTTAATTACATTGTAACCGTCATAAATTACCCTCTCGTTTAGCAACGAGAGTAAGGCGTTGAGGATTGCGGAATTCGCGTTGAATATTTCATCTAAGAACGCGATTTCGCTCTCTGGAAGTCTATCTTTTGTTATTCTTTTATAAATCCCCTGCTTTAATGCGTTTATATCAAGTGCACCGAATAACTCTGCAGGTTCAGTATACTTAGTTAGGAGATACGTGAAGAACTTAGCATTAAGCAGATCAGCAGCTCTTCTAGCTAATGCGGATTTAGCGGTTCCGGGCTCACCTATGAGTATTACGTGCTCTTTTGAGAGCAAAGCCAAAGTTATTACTTTTGCCTCCTCTTCTCTACCTACGAAAGGAGCAGATAGCGCTTCTACGAATTTTTTAGGATATTCTAATAGCTGATTGACGTTATTATTATTCACAGTAGTATCCCATGAATATTATAGATACTCAGCTTAAAAGTTGACATTAGTATGAATTACATTTCTTGTTTTAAATATATAATTTAGTTGCTCTTGGTTTTTAACACAAGTGACCGTGTTTTTCCTCTTAATTAACGATTCACATAAATTTTTATACTACGACGAGAAAATCACTATTAACAAATTTCGAGAGTCGAATCGTATGGGAGAAGAAAAAGTAGGTAACTTAAAACCCGGAATGGAAAACGTAAACCTAACCGTAAGAGTAATAGAAGCAGGAGAACCAAGACAAATACAAACAAAGAACGGAACAAGAACTATAAGCGAAGCGATAGTCGGAGACGAAACAGGTAGGATAAAGTTAACGTTATGGGGAAACTTAGCTGGTTCTGTTAAGGCTGGCTCGGTAGTAAAGATAGATAATGCATGGACCACCGCTTTTAAAGGACAAGTTCAGTTAAACGCTGGAAGTAAATCTCAGATAACAGAAACACAAGAAAACGGAGTTCCAGAGGCAGACCAAATACCAGAAAACGTACCATCAGCTGGAGACTACAGAAGACCTCCTCAGAGGGGAGGAAGAAGGTTTGGAGGAAGGAGACCGAGACCTAGGAGAGAAGACGAAGGGGAGGAAGAAGAGTGAGTAGTGATTTAGGTCCTGAAAAAGAAGGAATTAGCTTCGACCAAGTAAAGGACTTAAAACCCCAAAAGATTGGCGAGTTTATAGATAAGAGTGAAGACGAAGAAGGCTATATAATCAAAGTCTCTGAGGATAAAGTTTACGAGCTAGCTCCCATAGCTTATTACGTATGGGAGATGTGTGATGGTAACAGAACCGTAACTCAAATCATAAATCAGATAAGTCAAGAGGCAAACTTATCTCCTGAACAAGTAAGAGAACCTATCGTAATGGTTCTGAACGAACTGAAAAAAGCCTCCCTCATAAGCATGTAAAGATATAAATGGTTTTTCATATTTCTTTTTACATGCGTGCGATCTTAAAGGAAGAAAATCTTTTAACAGTAGATGAAGCGTTAAAGAAGTTTATTTCGTCCTTACCTCCTTCTCTTCCCAATACTGAAGAAGTAGACTTATTGTCCTCTTTAGGGAGAATATCTGCTGAGGACGTTTTCTCACCTCTCGACATACCTCCTTTCTCACGTTCCACTGTAGACGGCTATGCTATAATATCCGATGAAACTCCAGGGGAATTCAGAGTCATAGATAAAGTCAGTATAGGTGAAGGCAAGCAAGTCAAGTTAAATCGCGGGGAGGCTATTGAAATCGACACGGGAGCAATTATTCCCAGCGGGGCCACTGCTGTAGTCAAAGTAGAGGAAACTATTAGGGATGGTAACAAGGTGAAAGTTGCTAAGAGACTGAGGTTCGGTGAGAACATAGGCTGGGTAGGTAGTGACATACCTAAGGGTATGTTAATTCTCAGAAAAGGTGAAAGAATTACCCCAGAGAAAATCGCGTTACTTTCTTCAGTAGGCATAAACAAAGTGAGGGTTTACCGTAAACTAAAGATATACATAATTGCAACCGGTGACGAGTTGGTAAAACCTGGGGAGAAGCTGACCACTGGAAAGATCTACGAGTCCAATACATATTATTTAGCCTCTAGGCTGACAATGCTTGGATACGAGGTGATAGGAAACGTGTTAGTCCCTGATAACAAGGAGAAAATAAGTGAAGAACTCTCACGCGGGTTGGAAAAAGCTGACGCTGTGATCCTGACTGGGGGAACTAGTGCTGGAGAGAAGGACTACGTTCACGAGGTAATTAAGGAGCAAGGTACGATAATTGTTCACGGGATAAAGTTCAAACCCGGAAAGCCTACAATCCTAGCTAAGGTAAAAGAAAAACCTGTATTCGGTCTACCGGGGAACATAGTATCAACTATTATGATCAGCGAACAAATAGTCGAGAAATACTTAGCACTTATGAGCGGAAGCGAGGCTGAAGTACAGATTACCATTGAAGCAGTAGCCATGAGTAGAATAACCGCAGATAAGAAAAGGTTCACTTATGTCCCGGTTTTTCTATTTAAAAAAGGCAATGATTTCTATGCTCTCTCAGTTCCTTTCGATAGCTACATGATCGGCACGTTTGCCCTTGCGGACGGTTACGTTGGGTTAAACCCCGGTGAGGAGGTAGAAGAAGGTGGGAAGGTTAAAGTTTACGTGAGAAGGATTGATCCCGGCCCTATTTATATAGGCGAAGAAGAACCTACATTGATGGCTAAATTACCTTCCACTTTTAGACGTTTACCTTTGGGCACATTCGCTGCACTTAAGGCATTGAAGTACGGTGTAGGAGATATAATTGTGGTAAGCGACCTTCTAGACAACAGTAATAGTGAGGGTGATAGGACATTAGAGAGGAATATTATGGAGATCGGTGAGGGAGATGTGATAGGATATTGGGATTGGGTCGGGATGTCTAAGCTGGTAGAGAATCCTGCCGTAAAACTAAGGTATCCCTCTTCAGCCCTCAACTTCTTAGGGAAGGCTAAAATATTCGTACCCCACACGATATTAAATCAAGGGAAAGTCGTTGCTAAAGAGAAATTGAAAATTTTCTTAAGAAATACTGAAGTTAGAAAGTACTTAATAACATAATTCTTTATTAGTAATGTGTCAGCATTACGCCTATGCAAGAGAAAATTGTAATTGCTAAAGCCTATTCTTCCTCAGCAAATTTGGGTGCTGGTTTTGACATTTTGGCTATGGCCCATGACGCTTTTCACGATATAGTTGAGATAAGCTCACAACCCTCGTCCTCCCTTCAAGTTCAAGTAGAAGCCAACGGGGTACCTAAAGAACCGGAACGTAACTCCGCGAGTTTTGCTCTCATGAAGATGCTGGAAGAGTTCGGCATTAAGGCTAAAGTGAAGGTAAAGGTAAACAAGGGTGTACCGCCTGGGTTAGGGATGGGAAGTAGCGGGGCTTCCGCTGCAGCAGCTGTGGTTGGCGGAAACGAACTTTTTAACCTAGGCTTAAGCAAAGACGATCTAGTAAGGTTCTCGATGCTAGGTGAGATCGCCTCTTCGGGCTCACCTCACCCAGATAACGTAGCTGCTAGCGTGGTAGGCGGAGTAGTAGCCGTTATATCTGGCGAGCCCGTGAGAGTGTCTGAAATACCCATAAATCTGGACTTCAGTCTAATACTTTTCATCCCTAAGGTGACGATAGAGGCAAAGACTAAGAGAGCAAGGGAAATGGTACCTAAACAGATCGAACTCCAAAAACTTGTTAAGAACTCTAGGTATCTCTCTTCTTTAATCTTGGGACTCATAAAAGGGGATAGGGATTTAGTTAGATTAGGTCTTAACGACGATATTGTAGAAAGGTCTAGGGGATCCCTCTTCCCGTATTACTGGAAGTTAAAAGAAGAAGTGGTAAAGTATAATGCAATAGGTGCATGTGTTAGCGGAGCTGGACCGACTATAGCTGTATTCGTTGATGAAAAATCTGAAAGGGATGAAATCATAAAGAGAGGACTTAAAATTTGTGAGTCGTATGGTTATGAATGTAACTTTAAAGATGCAAAAATAGCAAGAGGTGCTTGGGTTGAGAGACGGAACTAAGGTCACTAAAGAGGGAATAGATCAAGAGACCGGAGCTATAACTACGCCCATCTATCAGACTTCGTCTTACGCCTATCCAATCGGTGAAAAGTATAGATACAGTAGGGAAGTAAACCCGACCGTCCTTAAGTTAGCCGAGATGATCGCGGATTTAGAAGAGGCGGAAATGGGGGTAGCTTTTTCTTCAGGCATGGGAGCTATTTCCTCGACTTTACTAACCCTCGTTAAACCGGGTAGCAAAGTCCTGATTCATAGAGATATGTTCGGTAGGACTTACAGATTTTTCAATGATTTCCTTAAGAGCTGGGGAGTCAAAGTAGATGCAGCAAACCCAGGGAAAATCATTGAAGCCGCAGCTAGCGATAAGTACGATATTGTTTTCGTAGAAAACATATCCAACCCGATTTTGCGTGTAGTAGACGTAGTAACGTTGTCTAAGGTTTGTAGAGAAAACAATAGTTTATTAATAGTCGACTCCACATTTGCCACTCCGATAAACCAAAAACCTATTGTTCAGGGAGCTGATATAGTCCTTCACAGTGCCTCTAAGTTTATCGCCGGTCATAATGATGTGATAGCAGGCTTAGCTGCTGGTAAGAAAGATTATATGACTAAAATAGACTTAATAAGGAGGACTTTAGGCACGTCTTTAGACCCACATGCAGCATACCTAGTGATAAGAGGGATGAAGACTTTGAAGATAAGAATGGACGTAATTAACTCAAACTCACTTAAGATAGCGGAGTTCCTGATGGAGCATCCTAAGGTGAGGACGGTATATTATCCGGGTTTAAAAACACATCCAGATTATGAGATAGCAAGAAAGGTATTAAAGGGATTCGGTGGAGTTGTAAGCTTTGACGTTAAGGGTACTATGGAAGACTCTATCAGGTTAATGAATAAGTTTAACGTGATTTTAGCTGCCCAGACACTAGGTGGAGTAAATTCTACTATTTCCCACCCAGCTACGATGTCACATCGTACGTTGTCACCAGAAGAGAGAAAACTAGTAGGCATAACTGACACAATGTTAAGACTTTCGGTAGGAATAGAAGACGTAGATGACTTAATAGAAGACCTTGACAAAGCTTTGTCTTCTATATAAGAGTTCTAATTTCATTTTTTAGTTCTTCCATTAGCATTCCTTTTATCTCTTCTTTGTGAAGCCTGGTGAGGTGCAAGTATAACCCCTTCTTAGTAAAGGGACCTTTACCGCACAGTTTACAGTATAACAAAGTCTCTTTATGGTCTACAAGCCAAAAGGCCACTTTCTGTGATACTCTCTTTGCTATGACTTTTGAAGAAAGACCTACAAGCTTTTCTATCTCCTCATCTTTAACGTTTATTTTACTAGCATATCTTGCCGTAACCTCAACTAGTTTTTCAGCCGTTATTGATAGTCCGCTATCCATTTAGAATCCCACACACTAGCTATTGCGATAGCTATTGCGAATATTGATATCAACCTGAGCTGCTGCTTAATTATATCTCCTTCCAAGAATTTTTTAATTTCACTGAGGTCAATACCCAAGACCCTTAATACCCTTTCAATCCTTACTTCTACTTCCTTGTAAAATACTGGGAGGTTTCCGTTACTCAACTCCCTCTTAGCTTCGATCACCATGTCCAAGGTCTCTCCTAACTCATCCTCCGTTATTTCAGGGAAGATTTTAGTTAGTTTCTTATTTATTTTACTCCCTACTATTTCCGCCATTCCAGGGGAATAGTCTATTGGGACTAAAAAGGACACCCAAGCGTCTACATACCTTCTTACAGTCTCTTTTACTTCTTCACTTTCACCTTCTAGTTCTTCCACAATAGATGCAGCTGCAAGTATATGAGATAATGCTTCTCCTATTCTTAAGTTCACGTCGACTGTTTGTGAATATTCATTATTAGTTATATACGAGCTTAAGTTATCAATTACATCGCTCATTTACGAACACTAATGACATTCTTACCCGTGATATTGTTTAAAGTATCAGATCAGATAATACGCGTTAACCTAACCTATTACTTTGAGTACTTCTTATTACTTAACCTCAAGTATAAAATGACATAATGGTTAAATATGATTCGATGAGAGCATTCGTTTTTGGACTGGGCGGAGGAGGGGACGTAGTATCAGCATATGTTGCTGCTCTTTACTTGAGATCAAAAGGATATGACACTATTATAGGAGCAGTGACTTGGGAAAGATATGTGGAAGACCCCGTACCGGGGCCTATATGTGACTTCGAAAACACTGTAAAGATAAATGATATAATAAGGGAACTAAACCAAAACTCTTATGCAATCAGGTTGGGTAAATTAGTAACACCACAAATCGTCAGGCTAATGAGAGCTGTTAATATACAGAAAGGCTATGCGATATGTATTAAGGAAGGGCTGAGGGAAATAGTATCAGGTATTAACGATTTCCTTCAATCTATGAAAATCGACTTTGTTTTAGGAGTTGACGCTGGGGGAGATGTCTTAGCTAAGGGGTGTGAAGAGACATTAGGTAGTCCGTTAATAGACTTCATGATGTTAAACGTGTTAGGGAAATTGAGAACAAGGTCTCTGTTAGCAACAATCGGTGCAGGTAGTGACGGTGAGCTAGAGCATGACTATATTCTCAAGAGGATCGCTGAAATAGCGTCTCTAGGTGGATTAAAGGATAGTAAAGGTATTGACGAGGAGACGGCGAAAGAACTTGAAAAAGTGCTTAAGGAGGTTCGAACAGAGGCGTCTAGAATTCCTTATCAGGCGTTTAAGGGACTCTTTGGTGAAGTTAAGATCAGAGACGGGGCTCGAAGAGTATATGTAACTCCCGTTTCCTCGATTATGTTCTTCTTAGACCCTAAAGTCGTGATAGAAACTTCACCTATTGCTAAGGTCTTGAGCGAATTCACGTCACTTGAAGATGCTGACAGAAGGTTGAACGAAGTTGGAATCTTTACTGAATACGATCTAGAAAAAGACCTATTTTCAACTTACGGGACTAGGAGTAGTGAGGTTAACGGAGAGGATGTTATTAAAATTAGAACTGACGGTAAAAAGAGGTTGGGTGGGATAAAATTAAAGTGTTAATCATAGAAAAAATCTAAAAACGTTCTTTGAAGTCTTTTATTTAATGAAATTCACTATATATACTGTGAAGACCATTGAAGAGTTAAAGGAAAAATACGGCTTAACTGATGAAGAAATAGACTACGCTTTGGATAAGGCGAAGGGTATAATTCTAGGTTTCGCTATGGAGTTAAGGGCGATAAAAGTCCTAGAAGATATGAGCTTCACCAACGTTAGATACGTGGATTTGCCTACTCATGATATTGAGGCTGAGAAATCAGGTAACAAATACTATATCGAGGTGAAGGCATCAAAGAAGTCTCCCACTAGAGAGTATTCTGCTTATAAGTTGGCTATGATAGCAATGCTCGAGGGAACTCACCTCACTTTAGTAATGAAACCTACTCCCCAATTGTTTAACACGGAGGAGATACTCAGTGAACCAAAAAAAATACTTTTACACTTCTTTCAGTACGCATACAGAGGGGATGTGGAAGGGCTGAAGAACTTAATGAGTAGTGAGAAGACGAAACTTATTCTCTCAAACTATAATAAAGTAATAAAAAGTTACTCCAGTAAATACAGCATAGATAGTTTAGAATTTATCAAGTCTTTCTTTTAATCCTTTCGATGACAAGAAGGATAGAGCCCTTTCGGCTTCATCTAGAAATTTATAAACTGTACTATGCTCCTTACCTTCAAGTAACATTTCAATAGCCCTCTTAGCAACAGACATTTGTTCCACATTCCCCAAAAGGGCCACTATATGATCTCCAACTAGGATTTGAACACCCGTGTACTCCTGGATTATCTTTTTAGCCTTTCCCTTTTCTCCTATAATCCTCCCTTTAATCCTTCTTAGGGAGTCCGGCCCGTTAGAGAAGTCTTTAAGTTCTATAATTTCTAACGTGTAATCATCTGACATAAGTTTCATAGAATCGTCAACAGAAAACCCTAAACCTATCGCGTTTATCACTGACCTAACCTTCATAGCGTCATATGCATTTCCCTGCTTGGGCGTGACTTTTATCGATTTAGTCTTTTCGTCAAGTTCTATGGTCGAGTTACTTATTTCCTCCAACTTTGGTATTAACTGTTTGATCAAAGGTAACTTATCATCCGGAACTGTCGTATACATCATTGCCTTTCACATTACTTATCTCTAGTCTACCTAATATATCCTCCACTGGCTCCACGTTAACACCGTGGTCTTCAAAAAATCTGTTTATATTTTCTAGATCCCTTTGTAATAATTCAAGAGCATTCGGATGCTCAATGTCAACGGATTGGCTAACATCTATTATATAAGGTCTGTTATCCCATACCATAATATTATACTCACTAAGGTCACCGTGAACTAGGTGAGCAAGATTCACCATTTTCTCTACCTCTGCAATAATCGCATTATATAATTCTTCAGTTATGCCTTCCTCGGGAATCTCTTTTAGGAGGGGGGCCCTTACTCCTTCCTCACCTATGAATTCCATAACCAAGATATTTCGGAAAACAAAGATTGGCTTAGGAGCTGACACTCCAGCTTCGCTTAGCCTTGCTAAGTTCTTGTATTCCTTCCTAGCCCAGATTTCAATAAGCTGAAACGTGGTCTTTATGTTAACGTCCTTAAAGCGGGGGTCTCCTAAGGTGTACTTCTCCAAAGCCCTCTTACTTGCAGCGGTGCTAACGTAATATATCTTTACTGCATACCACTTACCGTCTCTTGTTAAAGCTGGGTAAACCTTTGCCTCTTTTCCTGATGATATAGCCCCGTAATACTCCTTTATGTCTAATCTCCTTGCGATCTGAATAAGGGAGAGATAAGTACGAGAATCAATCGTTGAATCTACGACTTTAAAAAGATCCTCATCCTTTATCCTCTTTTCTTCCTTCCTCTTCTTTCCATCAATCAAACTGTTATCCTCTCAATTGCTCGATTATCTCAGCACTGACTACTTTTTCCTCAATCAACTTCCTCACTTCGCTCTCCTCATAGCGGTAAACTATATCGCACTTACTAGGTTGGAAGTCCCAAGGAGCTGCTAAAACTACATCACCTTCTCTTATCCACATTTTTTTCTTCATCTTACCAGGGATCCTTGCTAACCTTTCCTTCCCGTCCAAGCATACCACTTGAATGTGTTCCGCTCCTAACATTTTCTTAACTACACATAAGACCTCTCCTTCTTCAGGCTTTGGAACTTCTCTTGTAGGCTGTGGCGATGCTGACTTCTTTTTAGTCAATCAGTTAATCACCACCATATCATTTACGGCATAAGCTTTAAAGTTATAGAGGTCTTAAAAGCTCGATTGCAATTGCTGTGGAACCACCAGTCCCGTGGCATATACTCGCTATACCTCTTTTACCACCCATCTTGGATAACACGTTAATTAGCGTAGTAATAATCCTTGCACCGCTGGCCCCTATAGGATGACCTAACGCTATAGCCCCACCGAATACGTTCAACCTATCATAAGGAACGCCTAGGTATCTATTGTATAAAGCATTATTTACGGCAAAAGCCTCGTTATTCTCGAAATAATCGAATTGAGAGATATCCATATTAAGTTTCTGTAAAAGCTTCTTCACGGCAAACACTGGTGCCTCAGTAAACCTCCAGCTCTCTATACCTACCCAACTGTATCCTATAATCTTAGCTAACGGCTCTACCTTATATTCCTTTACTGCTTTCTCGCTCATTAGAACGAGTGCAGCTGCACCATCGCTTATTTGAGAGGAATTTCCTGCCGTATGAACACCGTCAGGAGTAAATGCCGGTTTCAATTGGGATAACTTTTCTATAGACGTATCTCTCCTTATACCTTCGTCTTGGGTAATTTCCTTACCGTCAATTGTCACCTTTACTATCTCGTCCTTGAAATAACCTTTGTCTGCAGCCATTGCAGCCCTTTTGTGACTCTCGTAAGCTATTTCGTCTAATTCCCTCCTTGTGAAATTATGAGACTTAGCTACCATATCCGCTTCTTGACCCATCAATTTCATGTTAAAGGGGTCTGTTAACCCGTCCATTAACATAGTGTCGATGAATGACAACTGCTTGCCCAGAAGCATTTTTACACCCCACCTCGCATCACTCTTAACTGCTAGCATTGCTTGACTCATGCTCTCCATTCCTCCTGCCACAACAATATCAGCATCTCCGCTTTTGATCATCTGTGAAGCGTTAATAGTGCTTATCATTCCCGAAGAGCATACCATATCTACACAATACCCTTCTATTTCCATGGGAACACCAGCCTTTACCGCAGCCTGTCTTGCTAGGTCTTGACCATGACCTGCTCTCAGTATATTGCCCATTATTGTTATGTCGACTTTATTTGGTTCTACTCCAGCTCTTTTTAACGCTTCTTTTATTACTACGGCTCCTAAGTCAACCGGAGGAACGTCCTTATAAGCTCCTCCGAACTTACCTATAGGAGTCCTTACAGCCGAGACAATGTAAACGTCTGGCATATACAAACATTATGTTTAAAGTAGTTTAAATTTTTTAAAACTTAACTTATTGTGAAGTTTAGAATAATTAGCCAACATCGTTTAATGAGTTGCCTGAATAGGGAGACCCACTAGCCTTCCTCGTAAGTCAAAGAAGGACGCTTCCGTAATTTCTACGTCTACCCATTTACCCAATTCAACTTTATCACTTATCACCACGGGAATATAGTTTAAAGTCCTACCTATAACAGACCCTTTCCTGCCTAGTTCCGTAGTGATAACTTTAGATACTGAACCCACATACTCACTGTGTACCTCGTGAGCTAATTCTTCATAAAGTTTATTTGCAATTTGCATTCTGATCTTCTTAATTGGATCCGGAACTTGTTTCATTGAAGCACTTCTGGTATTAGGTCTTATTGAGTACATTGCTAAATGAATTCTCTCAAACTTTAGCTCTTTCATGAGTTCTAACGTGTTCTTAAATGCCTCTTCGTCTTCCCCAGGGTGACCAATTATAATGTCTGTAGTTATATTAACTATAGGTATTTTCTTCCTAATCTCATTCACCATCTCTTTGTATTCTTCTACTGTGTATTTCCTATTCATTAACTTCAATACGTTATTGTCACCGCTTTGCACTGGTAAGTGAACGAACTTAAAGACCTTCTTGTTTTTCAAGACCTCTATTAAACCGTCTAAGTCCCTCATTGCTAGCTCTGGAGTCATCATACCTATCCTTATCATAAAGTCACCTTCTACGTCTACTACTTTGTTCACTAAATCCGAGAGCTTAATTCCTCCTAAATCTAAACCGTAAGCAGCGGAATCTTGGGCTGTCAGTTCTATCTCTACTGCTCCTTTCCTTACAGCCTCTTCTACTGCACCAACTACGAGATGTGGAGGATAACTCCTCAATTTTCTTCTAGCCAACTTAGTTATACAGAAGTTACAGTCTCCAGCACATCCGTCAGCTATAGGAATTATAGCGATTTTACCCTCGAAAACCTTGGGTGTAAATAACGGTTTTTCTCCCTCCAAAATTATCTTCTTCTCGTCGGACTCTACTACCTCTACTACCTTCTCGACTGATTGAGGACCTATTAATGACGCCTCTGGAGCTAATGAAATCACCGCTGCTGGTTCTGCTCCCGCAAAACACCCGGCTATTATAAGCTTCTTGTTCAGCTTTTTAAGTTCCTTAATCCTCTGCTTCATTCTCTCCTCAGTCTCAAGCCTAACAGCACAAGTGTTTAGGATAATTGTGTCTGCCTCATCAAGTTCTTTCACTATCTCGTGTCCGTTCTCTCTTAGTAAAGTCATCATTATGTAACTATCTCCTTTATTCAATGCACACCCGTAGGTTTCAATATAAACCTTCACTGTAAATCACAAGTAATATAAACCTTCGAATTCTTAAGATTACTTGTGGACTCACAACAAACGGATAAACAATATGAGGCTTTACTAGACAGATTGTATAAGAAGCTACCCGAAAAAGATATGAAAGTGGGAGGGCAGACTCTACCTAGTTTAGTGATCCTTCACATCGGAGCTACTACTATTATTAAAAACTTTGCGGAATACTGCGATAGGATCAGGAGGGATAATAAGATATGTATGAGGTACTTACTCAAGGAGTTAGGTGCTCCAGGTTCAGTCAATGAAAACGGACAACTTGTAATTCAGGGTAAGTTCACTTCATCGGTAATAAACGCGTTGATGGACAGGTTTTTGAGGAGTTATGTGCAATGTAGTACTTGTAAGAGCTTAGACACCGTGTTGAAGACGGATAAGAAAATATGGTATATCTCTTGTCTCGCATGTGGAGCTCAAACACCGGTGAAACCCATATGAGAAAAGTTCTTTTAAACGTGATAAGGGAACAAGGTTATGTTTTTGTTAACGTATGTGAACCTGAACTATTGGGAAAAATATTCAAGAAAGGAGATATATCGCTAGAGATAAATAAGGAGTTTTATGCGGGGGAAGAAGTCAGCTTAGACTACGTTTTTACATTGTTCGATGAAGCTAACGTGGTAAGTTTGGTAGGTAAGGAGATCGTAGATGAAGCTATAAAGAGAGGGTATGTTGCCAAGGGAGGAGTATTGGAAATAGAAGGAGTTAAATTCGCTCAAGTTTATAACATGTAAGATGGCAAGGTTCTGCGTTAAATGCGGTAGGGAAAATGTTGAACTGATCGGTCCCCTCTGCATTGACTGTTATCTAGAAACCAAAGAACTCGTAGATACGCCGAGAGAGATTAAGGGAAAAATCTGCAAGATCTGCGGTTCGGAATGGGCTGAGGGTAGGTGGATTAAGCACCGAGACTTAACAGTTTCACCAGTGGAGTCAGTGATATACAGAGAGATGAGCAAAAGAACAAAGCTCGATCCCAACATCGAGGAGTTTAACTACAGTATTGCTAATCAGTATTCAGACCCTAACGGTCACTCCTTTGTAGATGTAGAATTCAAGGGAAGAATAAAGGGAAAAGAATTTAGAGTTATAAAGACTGTAAGCCTTAAAGTAGATAAGGTAGTTTGCCCTGATTGTATAAAGAAGAAGTCAAAATATTATGAAGCAATTATTCAATTGAGAAGTAAAACTGAGGGAAGTTTATCACCTGAGAAGAAGAACGTTTTTGAGTCATTCTTTGATCGTGAGGCAATTGAAAACCTATCGGACATAGCTGAAGGTAAAGAAGGCGTAGACTATTATTTTATTAAGAAAAGCGTAGCGAGGAGAGTCGTCTCAGCTTTTACTTCAAGTGTTAAAGACGTAAAAGTGATCGAGACTTATCAGGACGAGACAATAAAAAACGGTAAAAAGTTTGCTAAGCTTGTGATTTCAGTAAGAATATGATCCTTCTAGGAGTAGACGAGGCTGGTAGGGGCTCACTAATAGGACCGATGATAGTAGCCGGTGTTGTGATAGAAGAAGATAAGGCAGAGCTCTTAGCAAAATTAGGAGTTAAAGATAGTAAAAAGCTGAAGAGGGAGAAGAGAGAAGAACTATTTAAGTTAATTCTATATTATAGTTTAAGCGTGACAATAGTCAAGGTCTTTCCCGAGGATATAGATGCGAAGAACCTAAACGAATTAACATATGACAGCGTCATAAAAATAATTCAATCCGCCCTCCCTTTCAAGCCTGGCAGAGTTACGGTTGATAAAGTAGGAAAAGAGGAAAGAGTTATTAGGTTCATTAAAGAGATAGGAGCTGAGCCTAATGTTATACATAATGCTGACGTATTATACCCGGAATGTAGCGCAGCAAGTATTGTAGCCAAAGTGATACGAGATAAATACGTAGATGTACTCAAACAAAAATACGGTGATTTTGGCAGCGGTTACCCGGGAGATGATAAAACGGTAGATTGGATTAAACAAGTTTACTCTGTTTCCTCAACTCCACCTCCGATCATAAGAAGGTCGTGGAAAATTTTACAAGAGATAGCACCTAATTATTATATTAGTAAATATGGTTACTAACTTACCGGCTGAGGCTAAAGCTAAGTGGATTAAATACATGGATGCTAAGACTACAGAGGAGAAAATTAAAGCTTTACAAGATTTCCTAAGTGCAGTCCCAAAACACAAAGGTACTGAAAACCTAGTTTATTGGGCTAAAAGACGACTCGCCGAGCTTAAGGAGGAAGCCCAGCTAGAAAGGAGGAAGTCCTCCTCTGTCGGGAGAGGCCTACAATTTTTTATCGAGAAAGAGGGAGCCGGACAAGTTGTAATGATAGGCGATAACCAATTAAAGAACGAACTAATGAGAAAACTGACTAATGTGAAGAACGATCCAGAAGAATTACCCGTTCCGGGTATGATGAAGTATTTAGATGTTCAGATCCAGTTGGTTAACACGCCTCCATTAATATTCGAGGCAAGAAGCTTGATAGGACGAATACTCGGTTTAGCTAAGAACGCCGATGAATTACTGATAGTTGTCAGAGATAAGACAATGTTCGATAACATAAAAGCGTATCTCGATTCTAACGGTGTGACATTACGTAAACCTAAAGGCAAGATAGTAATAGATAGGGCGAGGCAAGGTAATACTGGAATAAGGATTGTCCTAATGGGCAAACTTGTTAATACCACAGAGGATGAAATTAGAAGGTACTTAGAGAGTTTCGGCATAAAGAATGCTCTAGTAAAAATCTTCGGTGAAGTAACACTTGATGATGTAGAAAGAGAAGTATTTCAGACTACTATCTATAAACCGTCAGTGACAGTGACTTTAGAGGAATTTTCAGACCCAGATACAATAGTGGTGAAATGGAAAGACTTAGAGAAGTTAGAAGAAAGCATATTTAGAGCCTTAGACGTTATAAGAGTTTACACCAAAGAGCCTGGATCTAAGCCATCCGGTGAACCCCTAGTAGTGAAGAGAGGGTCTACTGTTATCGATGTTGCAAGAAAGCTCCATAATGAATTTGCTGAACAGTTCAAATATGCGAAGATTTGGGGGAAATCTGCAAAATTCCCTGGACAAAAAGTAGGTGCGGATCACATATTGGATGACGGAGATATAGTGGAGATACATACTTGACAGAGAGACACTGAAGCCCAAGGAAGTATAACTAAGATATATCTCGTGAAATATAATGGATAAACTTCTATAACATCACTTATCACTTTGCCGTTGACAAAAGTTCTAGATAAACCGCGAATTTTATGTCATATGATATTATTCAACATTCCTAACTCTTCTCTGAAAGTTTATAAATTTTGTAGTTACATACTATCTTGTAGAAGAGAGCCCTACAGTGAACTCGATGAGCAATGGGAGGGGGAGGATGGGTTCGATGAGGCTCCCTATGTCCTTAAAGGGAGTGGTCTAACTACCGCTCCCGTAGACGGCACGGGGAGCCGGACAAGGGGAATGAGGACGAGAGGTTGAATACAAATTCATGAAACATCGATGAAAGTCCGACCCCTACTATGTTGTAAACCATCTATAAAGGTTTATATTTCACACATAGTCTAAATTATCTTAATGGCAATTTCAATCGGAAGAAAAAAAACTAATAAAAATAACTCGAACTCACCTTCTAAACCTAATTATAGTGCTATCGACTTAATGTTTTATAAATCATCCTTTGCCAAATTCTTTGCCAAATCATTAGGAAAGAAGCTTGAAAAAGCTGGGCTACCCGATGACCCTCAGGTCTTAGCTTCGAGATTAATATTCTTTCTAATAATTTCTATAATATTTATGATAGTTCTTTTAGTTGCAGGCGTAATTTCTATCAGAGACTTTGTGCTAACTGGTGATCGTAAGTTCGCAGTACTCGGAATAATGAGCTTCATATTCGGCGTTATAATTCCGCCAGTAACCTACCTTTTGTTTAACCTTAATATTTCGCAGAAGATCGATAGTAGAAGAATAGGTATAGAAGCTGAAACACCTGCATTTGCAGCATTGTTCTTGGTATTCCTTAGATCTGGCTTATCACCAAAGATATTGTTTGAAAACCTTAGCAAGACCAGAGCTTTTACTTACATTAATGGAGTTTCCAAATACATCGTAAAAAGGATGAACTATCTAGGAGAGAGTGTGGAAAGAGCTGTTGACAGCTCAATTAGAATTGTACCCTCAAAGCTCTACGAGGAGCTAATGACTACATACATAACAGCTGTGGTTAGTGGGGCGCCCGTTTACGAGACTATGACTACTAAGGTTAAGGATATTATAAAGAAAATAGAGTTACTCGCTGCTGTAGCTGCTGACAGATTATCAGGTGTGGGGGAAGGATATGTAACGTGGTTAGCTTCAGGTTTCATAACCATATATCTTATTCTAATTCTAGAGTCAGTATTTACGTTACTTCAGTTACTACCACTACCTATCATCGGTATTTTAGTAGTAATATTTGTCCCAATGGTTAACGTACTTTTCATATTTGCTGTTGATTCACTTCAATTTAAATTCCCAGAGAAACCTTTGAAAGCAGATAAATTATTCTTAGAGCTGTTTCCCGTTGGATTTATCTTAGGTATTGTTTTAATGATAATTCTAGAGCCGTTAATGTCAAGAATTTTCCACTATCCACCCGTGGCTCCCCAATATTTGATAATTGGAATGTTCACACTGAGTGGGACGACGTATTACGTTCCTGCAACCGTGATAGGATTAACACTTGGATTCATAATAGCAATGATACCGCCTACTATAATGGCACAGAGGGAACTGAACGAAGGCACAGGCTATGATATCTACGTAGTGAGACTTCTCAGGGCCATTAGTGAAGGAGTCAGAGCCGGTTTATCCCCAGAGACTATTATTAAGAACTTGAAGGACAATAAAGAGATGGGTAAATTACAGGGCATTTTGAAGAGACTTTATGCTTATATAAAGTTAGGTATGCCCGTGAAGGACGCATTTAGGAAGGCATCTCAGACAATAATAGACTTCCCCACACAGGTAGCGTTTAACTCCTTAGCCGACATGGTGGAAATAGGAAGTTTAACGCCAGAATCGGTAGAGATATTAGCCGATCAGCTTGATTCACAAATAAGAATTAGAAATGAATATTACTCTAAGATAAAGGTATTATTATACATGCCCTACATAGGTTCAATTCTAGCCTTAATTACCTCAGTAATATTGTCAAGTGCCATATTATCCCTGATAAGTACTGGTGGTTATGCTTTCACATACGGACCTCTAGCAGTAGCCACTACTTTAGTTCCGAGAGCAATATACATGACTGCTTTATCCTCTGTGTTTAACTCTATGCTAGCAGGCCTATTAGTTGGAAAATTGGCTAGAGGTAGAATAGCCAACGGTTACAAACACTCTATCATTCTCATGACAATAACAATGTTGCTACTCTTAATGACCCTACTGCTACACTTCTCATTTATATCGAATCAAACTCCAACATTATGAAAGCTTATATAGAAGAGGAAGTTAATATATGATAATGAGTTCCCAAAAATTAAAGTTAAAATTACCTAAATTTTCCAGCGGGAACAAAAAAATCACCCCTAAAATAGACGACTTAGATCTTCCCTTCTCACTTTACCCGTTATTTATACCGGGTCAAAGCATTGAGGGAGAGACTTATTCTCAGTACGACATCGACTTATCCAATATAATTCCAGAGCAAATAGCAAACGACTTTAGCCAGAACAGAATCGAACTCTCGATAGCAAAACCAAACGTCTTCATAACTTATGACGAGGAAAAGGGAATATACAAATACAACCTGATCGAACCTCCGATGGACGTTAACACGTTCAATTTATACCTCTTGCTAATCAACGAAGTGGAAAGGAGCTTACTAGCTGATGTAGATCACGTGCCTTTAGGGAAAATCTTAGTAGACCTTAATGCTAAGAGACCGGAACTCAAGGTATTCCAAGGTAAAGTAGGAGAACTAAACGTATTATCAACACCGTTTAAAGTAGCGCTCTATTATTTGCTTAGAAACATGTTCGGTTACAATATACTTACACCCTTACTATTAGATCATAATGTTGAGGATATCTCCTCTAGTGGACTTAATCTACCCGTTTACATATACCACCGACAATTCGAGTATACTCCAACAAACATAATAATTACGAAGCAAATGAACATGTTCGGCAGGATAATCGACGGTGAACAACTTATTGACGAACTAGTCCTAAGATTCATATCTTTAGCTAATAAGACCATTTCAGTAGCAACACCTATAGCTGACGGTATATTACCTTTAGGAGATAGAATTGCAGCTACTTTTAAGAGAGAAGTATCGGCTAACGGTTCTTCCTTCGTAATAAGGAGGTTCTCCGAGAGTCCAATCACAATATTGGACTTAATAAATAGCAAAGTCCTTTCACCAGAGGCTGCAGCATACTTATGGTATGCTATAGATATGAAGCTGTCATTCATGGTCATAGGAGTAACCGGAGCTGGTAAGACCACCGTAATGAACGCTATCCTGAACTTAGCCAAAGAGTCGATGAAGATAGTGTCTATAGAGGATATCCCCGAGATTAGACTGGCACAAGATAACTGGGTACAATTATATGCAAGACCTGCTTACGGAGGTTTAGGAAAAGAAATAACATTAATGGATCTACTAAAGTTATCCCTGAGATATAGGCCTGATATAATAGTAGTCGGTGAGATCAGAGGTGAGGAAGCATATGTATTGTTCCAGGCTTTATCTACTGGACACGGTGGAGCTACAACATTCCATGCCTACGACGCTGAAAGCGCAGTAAAGAGGTTGATGAACGAACCGCTAAATATTCCTTCCGAGTGGATACCAATGATGAACATAATTATGACTGTAAGGAGATTACCAGTATATGTGGGCGATAAGATACTCTTAAGAAGAAGAGCTGTCGCAATAAATGAAATAGTGTCGTACAACGACCTAAGGCAAAGCGTAAGATGGGATCCCAATACAGACACACATATAATTGACTACAACGCTGCTGTGGTATTAAGGGCTAGAGTAGAGGAAAGTGGAAAGAACTTTGATGATGTGAAAGCTGAAATCGAAAGGAGAGCTACTTACTTGAAGATGTTGGCAAGCACAAGGCAGATAATACAAAGTAGGGATAGCTATAAGCTACTAAAGAAGTATATAATTAAATACTCTACAAGACCAGAAGAGGCCATGAGAGAAGTACAAATGATGTCCGGTGCTAAGCAAGTGACTCCATAATCGCCAGTCCCAATAGAATCAGGCTAGACAACCAATATCCATATAGGGAGTTGATGAAACTGAACAAGAAAATTGGCAATTCTTTAAATGAAGATTTTTGACTTTCTTCCTCTCTTCTCTGTTTCGGAGTAACCCTCCACTTATACGGGATTTTCAAAAGTCCTTTCCAATATCCTGAAGTTGAAGCATTTATTATAGTTAATACAATGCTAAAATCTCCCTCCTTCTGACCTAAAGATAAGGCATAAGCCGCTGTAGATACTCCGTAAATAATTAACGGTAATAAGAGGATTGATTGGTTTATTCCAAGTAGAAATTCCATTCCGTTTAAGAACAGCAAAGTTAAAAAAAACAAGGGATAGATTCCCCACTGCTGAGCATAGATGAACCCCTCAACTCCCTTAAATCCTTTCCCTAACATCTTTAAAGACAATAAGAGTATTTGCGAGGAACCGTAAGACCACCTCTCGATCTGTTTAAAGAGATCGTGTAAAGTATAAGGGGCTTTTGATAAGACTGTTATATCGTGGAAGTACTCGACCTTTACCCCCTTAAGGAAAAGCCTTATTCCGAGTTCTAAATCCTCAGCTATTACGCCCTCCTTCCACATACCCACATTCCACAACGTATCTCTCTTTATGGAGAAAGCAGAACCGTTGGGAAAAATCGGTAATCCTAATGAATTCCTACCCCTAAACAGAGAAATCATGACCTTGTCTGTGAAGTCCCTATAATACTTCTGTAACTCTGTCTCAACTCCGTATATTAAAATTTTAAAGGCTGCAGCATTAAAATCCTCTTTGTTTAACCTCTTCAAGAATTCCTTATCTACTCTCGCATCTGCATCAAGAAAAACAAAATAATCGCCTATTCCTTTACTACAAGCGAAATTTAGCGCTCCAGCCTTACCCCCTTTAGGATTATCCCTTCTGAAGATTCTGAAGTTTTTAGGCAGGGTGAGATCACCAAATATTTCCTTAAAGTGAGTCTCATCGTCATCTGAGACTATAATCACTTCATAATTTCGATAATCTAAAGAGGACAAATTATCAATCAGTCCTTTTATAGTCTCTCTGTCTTCTCCTTTTACCGCAATTATTACGGAAAAGAACTTTTCTCCTCTACCTTGTGGTTTTATATCACTAGTAGCTTTCAAACCCACTCTGTAATAATAGACTTGTAAAAGGTTCCATAAAGCTGGGATAAATGATAGGAGTAAAATAATAATTATGAGGAAAGAATCAGGGATAAAAAACCACATTATTCATTTTCCTGAAGCCCTTTTAATTGCAGCATTTATTCTAGCCTTGGCTTCGTTTGTAGATCCCCAACCGGAAACTTTTACCCATTTACCTGGCTCCAGCTCTTTATAGTGCTCGAAGAAGTGTACGATCTTGTTCTTTACAGCCTCAGGCAAGTCGATTATATCTCTTATGTTCGAATAGCTCGGGTCTATTTTGTCCTTTGGAACTGCAATGATCTTTGCATCTTCTCCCTCCTCATCCCTCATGTAAAGAATCCCCACAGGTCTAGCTTCAATAACAGTACCAGGCAGTATAGGATATGACGTTATCACTAATACGTCTATAGGGTCTCCATCCTCCCCTAGAGTACCGGGTACGAAACCGTAATTGAACGGGTACATCATAGACGTATAAAGAACTCTGTCTACCTTTACTACGTCTTCCTCTTCGTCGTATTCGTATTTTATACTTGAACCCATTGGTATTTCTATTACTACGTTTACTTCATCAGGTGCTTTTTTACCTGGACCCATTTTCATAATTTCTCCCTATTAAAAATAAGGGAGCTACTTAATTAAATCATTTATTAGAAAATCTATCTGATTTTCTATTAAATTGAAAGGACTTCTTCTCTTCATCTCTTGTAATACACTGAAATAGGTCTCCATAATTTCCTTGACATCATAACCTTGTCTCAAGTACCTCTTAGCTTGAAGATAAGTAGCTAACATCTCGCTCAACTTCGCTATTTGTCCCTCTAATGACATGTTTTTATACTCCTCGAAAAGCTCTTCTCCAAGACCTAACTGTTTAATTGCTTCCTTCTCAATTTCCTCCTTTTGAGGAAGTCTATCAGTAGCCCATTTAGGCAAATCGCCTAAAAGCGTCTCCCCTATGTCGTGAAACACTGCTATTGTTACCGCTTTCTCTGGCGATACATTGACTCCTTTCTCTTTCAGCTTTTTAGATATGTAGTAAGCCAATATTCCTGCCTCCCAACTGTGTTGTGCTACGGTCTCACCCACTGATGGTGGAACTCCCCTCTGCATCCATCCAGTCCTAACTAAATTCTTTCCTCCTGAAAGTATTCTTTCTAGATCTATGTCCGTCATAGCCTATCACTTAAATATTTTAGCGCACTTAATATTTCTTCTACTGAACTAGTCCAAAGCCTTATCATCGCCTCTTTACCCTTAACACCTCGGTCGAATATCACATTAGGGACATCTCCGTAAGTCATGTAAACGTGATTAACCAACCATTCCATGCTTTTACCCTCTATTTGGGGGTTGGGCTCTAGCTCCCTGTTTACTTCAATAACCTCATATCCTATTTCCTTGAGAAGTCTTACTGCCTCGTCTGTGAACTTGATGTTAATTAAAACTCTGGCGCCCTTGTTGAACTTCATGATCGATAATAAAAGCCTTGCCGTATGGGTAGGTTTACCGAACACTACGGGTAAGCCAACTTTCACTTTATTATCCCAGTTTCTAACTATCCTATCCCTGAACACCGCTATATCCTCTAAGCCAGTTACGAAATCAGGATCTATTGAATGGGCTAAATTAGATTGCACTTCGGGGATTAACTTATAAAAGTTCTTCCATTGTTCAACTTCGTAGGCAAATTTATGCATTTCTTGAATTACCTCGAACTTCATAGACTTTACAAGTGCGGGAGTAATCGGATCAACGGGACCTATACCCTTTCCGATATTAAGCCCGTAATATATAGCCTTTTGGAGTAGCTCTCTAGCGGATCTGAAAGAGAAAACAACGTCTTTTCCTTTTGCTAACCCGGCTGAAATTGCCGTAGCGAAAACACTACCTGTCCCATGAGTGTTCTTGTTATAAACTATTCTCTTGTAACCTATTTTGAAGTACTGATCTTTCTCGCCGTCGTAAAGGACGTCTATACTATACTCTCCTTCCATGTGGCCACCCTTCACTATGACATACGGGATGTTGTACTGCCTCGAGAGCTCTTTACAAGCTTTTTCAGCATCATTAATTCCCATAACTTTAACTCCAGACAGAATCGAAGCCTCAACAGCATTAGGAGTCAAGACTGTTGTTCTCGGTAATATGACCTTTTTATAATCCTCGATGTCTTTTATTAAGGGAGTGCCGTCTTTTGCGTATATCACGGGATCTGTTACTAACGGAATTTTGTCCGCTAACAACTCAACTACCACGTTAAATTGTTCTTTAGTATAAACCATCCCCAGTTTCGCAGACTTGACTTCGAAGTCAGAAAGCAATGCCTCTAATTGCCTCTTGACAACTTCAGAAGGTATGGGAAAAACGTGAGAGATACCGAGGGTGTTTTGGGACGTAATCGCTGTGGTTACCCCTACTCCGTGAACACCCATGATTTCATAAACTTTAATATCCGTCTCTACTCCAGCACCGTTACCGCTGTCAAAGCCAGCAATACTAAGCGCTACCGGCTTTATCATTCCTCTTCACCCTTGTATTACCAGCAACTACCCAGAACTCTCCGTCGTCTCTTACCTCAAGTTTCCATATACCAGTCGAGTGCTTTACCATTTCAACGGCATCCTCTACAGCCTTAATTGCTTCTTTCCTCCCTCTCCCTAAGGCCATGACTAAGAACACGTCCTCACCAGGCTTTAATTCATCAATTACGTGAATTATCTTAATCTTCACAAGGTCCTTATATTTCTCCTTGAGAGAGGAGATTATTTCCTCGAACCTTTTTTTCGTGTAATCCTCATAAGCTTGGTACTTTAACTTGTATACCTTATGCCCTTCTACAACTCCTTTAACAATACCCAAATAGATTACCATTGAACCTACTTCTTCTCCCGCTTCCTCTCTGAACTTCCTTATTTCCTCTAGTATATCCAACCTCCCACCTATCCTCAGTTCCCCTCCAGCAGGCGGGGGAAAGATTGCCACCTCATCACCGTTATTGATTTCTTCTTGTTTCTTACCGTTGACTAAGATCGAGATTTTTATATTTCCTAGTCCTTCTCTGACTATTTTTCCGAATTCCTTACCGTATTTCGCCTCTAACTCTGAGATGAGACATTCCACGGTCTTGCAATCTGTTTCCACTATTTCGTACTCTTTACCGGTGAAATCTAATAGAAAAGCGAAATATCTAACCGTAACTTTCATCTCTCCCCTTCCTCTTTTTAATCTTTAAGGTTAAATTGTGGATGACGAGTTTTTAAATTATCTACTTGGTAATGAAAGCAATAGGAGAAAAATTATAGAAGAGAAATACTCAAAGAGTGACGTTGAAATACTGAGAAGACTGAACGATATCGAGAGCATGTTAAGACAAGTTATTAAAAGCGTTGGATCTAGTGACAAGAAACTAACGGAAAACTCTTTATGTGAACAAATCCTCGAAAAGGGATTCGTGATACTTGAGGGGCATGAAATTAACAAAAACCTCCACCCATCGTTGTTTGTTTTGCCCTTAGATGAAGGAAGGATATTAGTGACTTTTAAAGATACCATAGACTTACTTATTGCGTTATCTGAAAAGTTCGGGGAAAACGTTGAAACTAATATTCCGAAAAGGCTTTTACCTTTATTCTCTTTCTTACGTAGATCTGGTTTGATTTATTATAATCACGTATCACGAAGGTATGAATTAATAAAATAGATTACATGATTTTGCTTAATAACCTAAAATCAAATAATCTCTAGGGTGATTGTTATAAGTTCAGAGGAGCAGGTAATTGAAAGCGTGTTGAGAAATTACAAGAACATTGCCACAGTGGGCTTTTCCAAAGACCCTTCTAAACCTTCACATCAAGTACCAAAGTTTTTGATGTCCAAGGGCTATAACGTGATCCCCGTCAATCCCACAGTAGATGAAATTTTGGGTAGGAAGAGTTATAAAAGCTTACTAGATATCCCAGATAAAATAGAAGTAGTTGAGGTTTTCAGACCCTCTCAAGACGTTCCTAGAATTATAGATGAAGTCCTAGAGAGAGTTAAGAGGAAAGGTGACGTGAAGGTAATATGGTTACAAGAGGGGATAAGGAACGATGATGCTACGGAAAAAGCAAGAAAAGCGGGGCTCATAGTAATTCAGGATAGATGCATGTACAAGGAGTATATGAAAAAGATCGAGGGAAATCCTCATCCTCCACCTGTAAGTCAAGTTGTTAGCTAAGTAAAACCTTAAAGGACTTGTCGTCTAAGTTGAACTCATCGTTAACGTATAATTGGAATAAAGTTAAAGGAGGTAGTTCCAATTCCTTACAATCTGAGAAAATCTCATTGCCAACAATTGTTACGTGTTCCCATGCCTCAAGTTTCAACACTTTTTTTAGATATTTTATCGAAGACAGTACTTCCTCCTTTTTCTTTTCTATAGCACTTTCAGGACCGTAGAAGAATATCTCGGAGTCTGTGAGAGGTATGCGTTCATGTAACTTTACACCCATGACAGTGATACTGACCTCATTATCACATATACATGTACCTCTTTCAATCGTATCCCTAGTTAGCACGTTAATTCTCATTGCCAACTCACTAAGCCCTAATCTTTCAGACCTCTCTTTTAGGAGTTTTAAGGATACTAAAGGAAAAATATAGTAGATTTCTCCTTGAACGTTCAAAGGATAAGCTAACAACTCCGCATCTTTTTCGAAGACCTTTACTCTGGGTATTATATGACACTCCCCACTTATTGAGGTCAGAGACTTAAAAACTATGATTTTCACATTATTATATAGACTAATAATCGATTTAAACTTGACTTGCATTTTATTATAAACTTTGATAATTTTCCTTTTATTTATTGATTTAGCTAAAAGCGTAAATTTATAAACTAGTTAAACTTAATTAATATATGAGGAAAAATGAGAAAAGGCATAAGGTTCTGTAGTTGTAACGCAGTAGTAGGCATTGGTGCTTTCCTATTCGCGGGAGGACTCATGGGAATAGTAAAAATCGCGTCACCTGAATTCCTGCTCTATCTTGGAATGCTCTTAATGATTCTTGGTGTTCTAAGCAGTTCTTTGACCTTAGCCCCTGACCAGAATGAGTATGAATAGGTTAAATAATCAGTTATGGTTAGTAGAAAACTAATTTTTTATTCAAGTTAACCGAGCTTAAGAGAAGTTTTATTTAAAGGTATTATACAAATATATCGATGCGGAGATTTATCTTATTTTTATTGGTTTTAACCATTATAGCTGCTGTTCCAGTACCTGCAATAACTCCACAAGCACAAATTTCTCCTAAACCTATAGGTTTAGCCTCTTATGGAATCTACTCTAAAGGTGCTAATTCTACATATACAATAACTACAAACCAAATAATAGGTTACTTCAATATATCTTCTATTAATTCTTTCAATCCAAACTCCCCTGAACCTTATTACGCTACGTTACAACTGGGAGGGACAGTTAATAACTCAATGGCCGTAAATTGGTTACAAGAAGAACTGGTATTTAATACGCTTAATGATACCTTTTTCATAGGATGCTATTATAACGGTAATCAGAAATTTAACACGACCTTATTACATTTTTCGTTACCCTTAGCAGGGTATTTAATCATATCTCTGATCTACAACCAAACCTTCACTATAGTTAAATATCAGTACGTAATAATACAAAACGGCAGTAGGTTTTTACCACCTGAAGTTAGAACTACTATTGTTTCAACTATACACGGTAGGGCTTTTTTCACTGTAAATTTTTTTACCAAGGAAAACGTTGAACTCGTCTTCGGGGGATTTAACAGTGTTACAAACTTCACTTCCTTAAACTCTGAACTTGGGTTATTTTATAACCAGAGCGGACTTAAGCCCTTTCCTTCAGTCTTTAACTTCGGAATGAACGCCACGGGTTCGGCTGAAGACTTAATTACAATCCTTGAGCCAGACGGAAACGTAGAAGTAACGACAGGTAGTCCGAGTTACGGTCTAATTACCAGTAACTACAATCCTCCTATACCACCCTTAACTTTTGTGAACGAGAGTTTTATAATAAACAGATTGGGCATATATCAAAGTAAAGATTTCTATATCGACAAGCCTTACAATATAACTATACCTAACGTTCTGGGAATTAGCAGTAACGTGTACTTATATCTGGAAAAAGTTATAGGACAAACTTACATAATCCCTAACAACAGTACATTCCAAACTTTCGATATATTATTATATTATGACGAGAAAGTAATGGTCACGATCGTCTACCCTAACTCTTCAGCAATTACCTACAACCTACCCGTGAACACTACTGTAACGTTACCGAGGATAATAAATATTAGCAATAACGAAATTCTAGTTTTACAAAAAAACGTCCAAATATTAGTGACTAACTCAACACCGCCAATATTAAATACTTCAACTTATTACGTCCCTGAATATTTAGTCAGGATAACTTACCCTAACGGTACAACAATTATGAATTGGTATCAGAAAGGTACTGTCTTACAGTTACCACAGTATATATACGAAACACCTCATGAGAGATTTGAACTAGTAGGAAAAAACATTATTAATGTATCCTCTCCGTTAAACGTACTGCCTCCTTATCAGCTGGAGTATGAAGTGTCCTTAGACTATGGGAACTTTAATGTTACCTATTGGGCAAAGAACGGTCAACTGGTTACTCTTAACGCGTATATTCCTTTGTTCTACGAAGGAGAATGGGAAGGAACCTATAATGTCCCTGTAGGAGGCACTGTAGTTGTAAACCAATATATTATTGAAAGACTAGTCTTAAGCCCGAATATAGCGATTATCTCCTTACTGGCGTTGATATCAGCCTCGGTAGTGTTAGTATTAATCTTCTGGCATAGAATTAGAAAAATTCTATGAAGTTAGTTCTTTACTTTAATGAATATTGTGAGAGCTGAAAGTACTAGGGATATGAGGATGAAAAGAGATGATACTAGAAATGCAAAGTGAAGACCCTCTGTGAAAAATACCATAGTTTTTTTATCCAATGAACTAGTACCGAGGAATATTTCAAACGCTACATATCTGGGGATGGACAGAGAGGCTACGGTTATACTTATCACATAACTCAATACAGTGCCTATACTGGAAAAAGTCCTTGCTAACCCTGATACACCTCCATAATATTCTCTAGGCGCACTAAACATAATTGCAGTGTTATTTGAAGGCCAAAATAGGGAAGAACCTATCCCCGTAACTGTAGATATAGCTGATACTAGGTAAGGTGAGGAATAAGGAGTGAGTAATGCAAAGTATAAAATAAGCGAGGCTAATGTAACCAGTAATCCTAAGGAGGCTAATAATCCAGGTTTAGTCCTCTCAGTTCTCTTACCTACAATAGGTGAAAGAACACTGGCTACTATGTACCCCGGAACTAGAACAAGGGAGGCATATAAAGGTGAAAGACCCTTAACCCCTTGAAGGTACATGATGAGTAGGAAAGTTAGAGAGAGACCTCCTATCCCTTGGAAGAACAAGGCATATAAAGAGAGGCTTAATAACCTGATCTTTAATAACTTTAAGTTTATTATCGGTTTTTCCACCCTCATTTCATTAAATACAAATAAAGGTAGAAGAGCTAAGCCTAGGATCACATAGAGCAGATCGGTAGGATTTACACCTACGCCTGCTATAGTGACCAGTCCGTAAGATATGAAGAAAAGGATTAGAGCTAGAATACCGCTACCGGTCACGTCAAGCTTACTCCTTGTAGGGTTCACGTCCTTAATCTCCCTAAGTCCTACAAGTATAGCGAAAATACCTATGGGAACATTAATATAAAATATATATTGCCAACCCAATAGTGTGGTTAAAATCCCTCCAAGCACTATACCGATTAAAGCACCAATATTCCAACCCAAAGCAGTTAGACCATAAGCTCTACCCCTGCTGTTAGGAGAAAAGAGATCTGCAATCAAGGCAGTTCCGTTAGAGGATATCAAACTTCCTCCCAAGGCTTGAATTACTCTGAAAAATATAAGTAGGTCTATACTAGTGGATAGACCGCAAAGCGCTGAAGCTACGGTGAAAAGGGCGAAACCCAAATTATATATTTTCGACCTTCCGATTATGTCTCCTATTCTTCCTGCTTGCGTCGAGATGACTGCTTGGACTAGCAAATAAGACAAAAGTACCCATATGGAAGTGTAAAGGTTCGTTTTTAAGTCGACCGTAATAGTAGGCAAGGCTAAAAGAACTATAGTAGTATCTACGGAAGCCATTAATGTACCTAGAACTATAATTGTAAGAACAAGATTTTGTCGCATAGAGTAGTTCATAGCCGAACGAATATAAAAAATTGTCAGAGAGTGTCTTATGTTGTACCTTATAACTGAGCCTTATGAACAGATTACAAAGGTAATTTTTATTAACTGATTATCACACATTATCAACTGAAGATAAGGCTTCGGGAATATGGATATAGATGAATTAATAAGTAAGTCTCTTTCTACATTCGATAAATACTATGCATTAAAAAACGTAAATTGCTCTAAAGTCCTCGTTGCTAAAGTAAATGGTAAAGAAGTAGGGTTTGCAGAATTAAAGAGAAGAAAGAACATAGGTGCTATATTCTATTTGGGAGTTCTGCCGGGATATAGAGGCAAAGGAATCGGAAAAGACATGGTGAGAAGAGCTGAGGAATATTTCAAGGCTAAAGGGCTTTCACTAGTTGTAGCTTCTACGAGAAGTTGGAATATAGCAGCTGTCAGAATGTTTTCTTCTCTGGGTTACAAAATAATAAAGAAAGAAAAGGTACAGAAATTTATTATAGAATTACTAGACGCTACGGAAGATGACCTGATATTATGTAAAGAATTAGGACACTCCAGCTGTGACGAAATAAAGAGAAAGTAAGTCAACCTTCCCGAATGTTAATAGGATTTGACAAAGTCACTACAGTTTTTTCACTATCTATGAGTTTTCTAACGTCCTTAGGTAAAAGAAACATGTTCTTGTGAGTTATTTCGTCGTAATACCTCAATTCACCCATTACTCTGTTAAGTCTGTTCTTTACGTTTATCTTACTGACATTGACCTTGTCTGAACAGAAGATAAAAGCCCACACAGTATCAAAGGAAGGGACAAAAGATAAACCCACAGACACGTAGTTATATATTTCCCTCAACGTCTTTACAAGCCTTGAAAACGAATGAGGAGATTGATACGGAGAAGTGCCCTGAGTTACCATAACGTCCTTTACTAACTTCTTCACCTCTTTATAAAACTCTATAGTATATAAGTTTCTGGAACGAGAAGTCTCAGTAGGGTCTGTAAGGTCTAGTACTACTACATCAAAAGGCTCTCCCTTGTATTGTTTGACAAAATCGAAACCGTCTTGGAAGATCAACCTAACTCTTGGATCCCTAAATGAGCCCTTGTGCCATGTCTCTAAATACTTCTCAGCAATCTCGACTGCCTTTTTATCCACATCAACCGCTACAACTTCCTTCACGTTATATTTCAGAACTTCTCTAATCGTGGCACCTTCTCCAGCCCCTATTATTAATACTCTCTCAGGATCATCTGAAGCCACCATTGCTGGATGAATCAAAGATTCATGGTAGATGTATTCATCATGTTCCGCTGATTGTATCAGTTGGTCTATTATTAGCATTCTACCAAAACTATATGATTCTGCTACAATCACGTCCTGAAGACCTTCAACATCAGCTATTAAGTTCTTTGTAGCATGGGCATGATAAGAATAATTAGATTGTTCATCAAAGTACCAAAATAACCTCATACTTAATATCACCTATTTTCAATTTTAATATCCTACTCTCTATATACACCGTGTAATCTATATAATACGATGTAATCTATATAATACGATATAAAGCTACAAGTAATAAATGATTTATATAGAAGAAAATATTTATTATAAACTTAGATTAGATGAAGTTCTGACTTTCTCCTTGCTCTGAAGGACTGGGGTTCCTCTCATCAATTCGGGTTTACATCTGAGGGGCAGTCGAGAGGGTCAGAGACCCCCTTCCATTAAGATTCATAACTGTAATAACATCACGATCATTCTCATAGCCACACGATGGACAACGAAAGTACCTATAATCAACTTCCATCATTTTCTGCTCACATTTAGTGCATGAAACAAAAGAGTATTTAGGATTAACAAACTCAACAATCATTCTATGTTTCTTTTCTTGTCATCAATCCAAAATTACAAATTACGGTACTTCATTAAGTACGACCTATCGTGAAACTCTCTTGGCAGTTTATTAACATTTCTGATTAAGTTCTTTAGATTCTCAAGATCTGTAACATCTGAGTTTAAAGGGGTTTTAGGTAGAAAACTATATCAGAATACTATTTAGCCTTTAATATTATCTTTATTAAACCCGGCGTTTTCAGGATAGAATGATATCTCTTTATTGTAGCATCTGCACTTTGAGAATTTAGAAAAGGAGCTATATCTCTGACTATTTTTAACTATTTTTACAAAAATCGGGGGTTAAGGGATGGAAGCCTCGCCAAGGGGGTGGGTAGCCCCCGTGTTTAAATACCCTTTGTCGAGATAATTTTTAGTGGTGCTAATAACGCTCCTCCTTATCGCGATTGAGGGCTTAATGTGAGTTAGGAGCATCTAGAATCCCTCTTCTCTCCTAACAAACTAGAGCTCAGCAATGAAAGTCCCCTCCTCAAATGGAAGCGGATCTCTGATCCACCCGACTGCCCCTCAGATGTACACCCGAACCGATGGTGGGAATGATGAACCCCTTGAAAGAGAACACTAACCCTTCCAGGGCGGGAAGGAGTCAAATATTGGCCCGACCCATTTTTCCACAGTTTCGGTGTCAAATCCTTATTTTTATAATATAAAAGCCTTGGATTACGTTTGTTCATAGACGCGTTAATAGCCTTGACTAAGGGAAGGCCTTTTCAAGGAATAGCATTACTTGTATTGGAGATTAAAGGATTAATGGGCTTTACCGGAACTGATAATATTGAAAAGTTTCATAGATCATCATCTGCTAAATGAGGACAAACTATTCAAAAGTAGCCTTCAATATAGAAATTATAGTCATCTTTATATGGTTATCAGGACCTTAAAAAGAATAATAGATGATAGGGTATGGAAGATAGTCACTGTATAGTCTGGGTTAAAAAACATTGTTAGTTAAGTTATAAGCTTTTTCGTTAACTCCATCGAGCTTATAACTAACCATCTAATAATGTTCTCATCAAGCGTTTTATCTCTATAAGTTAAACTAATTAATACCTTGTTTTCTCCTATTAAAGGTTCAATAACGATTTCCTTATAATTTATGCTCTCGGTAGAGATATCGGATTTACTGTCAATCAGTCTGACTCCCATTAATTTAGGAGAGCTTAATATGTCGGTTTTGACTTCTTGGGGAGGTTCCAGAAGCTTTATTTTTCCCTCCTCAACTGCTTTAAAAGAGAACTCATAACCAATTATTTCCTTCTCAAATAATTTCAAGTATTTATCTTTAAATTCTTTATAAATTTCTACTATAGTCTCGTCGCTTATCGGAGGTTTGAAGGATACGGAAAAGAAGCTGATTTTACCTCGATTTAATAATGAAACATTGTTGCCTTTTATATTATTAAAGATCAATAAATCCTGAAATCGTGTTTTTGTTGCTAGAAAGTTTAAAAGCAAGTTAACTAAGTCTTTATCTACAAGCCCGGCATTTATAAGATTTGCCACGTCCTCATTTATGAACCTTCTATTGAGTATTCCACTTATACTTGCTGAAGTTATCATAGTTAATTAATTTAATTTTTGAATTAAAAGATTATGCAAAAAGACTTTACATATGAATTGGCTTTTTTCCTAAAATTTACTTCTTTACATGCATATTTGAACAATAAAAGGATATTACGATAATAACTTTGAAGTAATTAATAAGATAGAATATTTATCATTTAAGATCGAGACTGTCATATTGAGAGATAATATGTTTAGTATATTGATTTTAGTAGGAATGTTAATGCCTTTTTAGATATCTTTCATTACAGCCTTATATTGTTATAGATATTACAGTAATAATAGAGATACAATTAATTCTGTGTATATAAACTATAAATTATCTTATCTAAGATAGATAGTTAAACTTTCAGAATATACAAGATATGTCTCTAACGAATCAATGGAATTATAGAGAAAAACAGTACTAGGAGATACTTATGATGATAAAGGTAAAGAATTCTTGTTGATTTTAGTTAACTTCTTGGATAGACCTACTTTAATTAATTTGGTTTACTACAAAGAGGAATTTACAAGAAAATTATTGGTATATCTGCTATTGATAAATAACTTCTTGTTTATAGTTAATGTATTGATGATGTTCACAAGATTGTTTATTGACTTATTCTCTCTTATGTGGGGTATAAATATCGTTATATTGTTTACTTTCTATTATTGGAAAAACTATATAAATAAATTACTTGACTTTAAGAAAATTTTGTCAGGAACAGCATCTGGATTAACAGTTATGAAAAATTTTGACTCCTTAGGAAGCGTGTCTAAATGCTAAATTATTTCCACCGTTGAAATAGGTATTTTTCAGACCTTATCAGCTTGAACCTACTGTCACTGCTAATTAAGTTCGACAATATTTTGAAAGTGTTATCAGATGAGGCATTATCTACCGTTATGACTTCGTAGTCAGGGTAATCGAGATTTTTAAGGCTTTAACATGTTCATACAATAAGCTTCCTTCTTTTTCAGAGTTGTAATAGACGATGAATATTAAGATTTTAGGATAAACATTTAATCCTTATAAACTCTACATTTTAAAATTTTTTCCGATTTTGATAGATATATTCAAAAACGTTCTGATTAATTCGCTTAAAATGAAGTATAGACTTCATACTTTTAGAAACTTCATATTAGTTTGCCCATTAATTTCCTATTCAGATAATTTCTAAATTCCGTACTATTTTCACCGTACTTAACTAAATAAGAAAAACATGAAGAGCATACTGGTTTATTGTTATATTGATTAATAGCTGCGTCACCACAGAAGACGCATTGACTTCTGGATGACTGCAAAGGAGCTATTTTAGCCTTAGATATGAGCTCATCAGCTACGTTTTTATACCTAGTGATAGTTACGACCTTACTTCTGATCTCATCTTCTACGTTGATCGGCTTCACTGTAGGTCTCTCATCTGTAGGAACATAAACGTGAATTATTGTAATTGGTTCTTCTGTTCTCACAAATTTGTAGTGAGCATAATTTTCATTTTATTTTCATTTTTTATTACCTCAATTTTACTTAACTCTATTTCCTCTTCCTTACCGTTATCATATGTAATTTTCACTTTCATTTAATTACTGGCATATGAATACGAAATTATAAATTTCATGGTATACATATATTAACAGAGAAAATTTTCTTAAACTTAATGATCAATATGTAGAATTCATGAGACAAACATAACCTAAGCTGATAAACAATTAACGAACACTACGATATAAGTGAAATTATCATAAAAGATTTAGGAATTGTTAAAGCAATTATTTGATAGATATCTAAAATTCTAAGTTTTTTATTATATAATTTTCATACAATTACGGGATATAAGTAAATTATCTTCAACATCCTACTCCCTTAATACGGCTAATCTTAAAAATTTTTCAGCCAGATTATTCAATAAACCTTTTTACATAAAAACGGTTTAAAGCATTTAATGGGAACCCACTTATGTAATGCTAGAATAGTGTTTTCTACTGTCTTTTTGCTGGTACTGCTCTTAATATCTATGAGTATTAAATCAGAAGCTCAGATATCAGCTGCATTAACTGCCGATTTTATAGACGCGTCTCAACAAAGCGTTAGCGGAAATAGTATATTTTACTTAGTTATAGAAGTAAGCGGGAGTGCTAGTCTGTCAGGTTCGTATTCTATTAGCTCTATCTCAACCTACCTGAGTGGTTACGGTATCCCTTCATATTCCCCTCCTGAAGGAATGGTTGTATCCAAACCGTACGTTTTAAATGACACCGTCTACTTTATTTACGCTCCTAATATAACCTCAATTAACCCATCATCACCAGATATTAAATACGCGTATTTAGCCTCAGTGGATTACAGCAACGGGATTTGGGGAAATCTTGATCTGGTCATAGATTACGGTTTCACCGAAGCTTTCTCGTTGTACAAAGGGTATATATACGCTATATGGTACCCTAACATTTCCTCCTCAACGCCTTACTTGATCGTGATTTCACCCTCACATCAAATAATTTACAATAACACTATCCCAGTGAATAATGTAATCTTAATATGTGTTCTCTCCAGTGACATAATAGCTATTGCTAATTCAACTAGTAAGTTATCCCTCCTACAACTAAGTAGTGGTTCGATATCCTCAGTATCATTACCTCCTGAACAACTCTTTATATATAACTTATCTACTAAGGCTTTAACTCACGTTCCTAATTACAAAGATATAGAGCCAACTTCCTTCCAAAGAGTTAACAACCACACATTCTTAATTGACTTCTCCTCTAATAGTTATTCTTACATAGCTGAATATAACGTATTAAACGACAGTATTTATAATGTAAAGCAAGTACCCGGTACTGCAACAGTGAGTTATCATAATGGTTTGGTCGCAGTTAGCTCAGTGTATAGAAATAGTCAGACTCAGTATACTTATTATAATTATGTCTTTAAACTATCCGACTGGTCCACAGTCTATTTCAATAGCGGTTCCACTGCAGCCCCTAGTATTTCTCTCAATGTAGGTGAAGCGTTAGTAGGAAACACCACTATATACCTTTTCACGGTAAAGGTCGACGGTTACTTAGCCTCGATATTCCCACCTACTTATCAGTTATCATCAAGCCCGTCCTTGGTATATATTGGAGGAATACCTCAGCCTTTCTCAATTCATTCAAATCAAGAGCATTACAACGGATACACTATAGTGACATTATATTGGTCGGAGAGCGTTCCATCAACGTATTCGGTTTTCGTGAATGGTACGCTTTTAGGCTCTACAACGGATAACATTTATTACCTTAACTTCACTAAGAATGAAACTGCTTATATTACAGTGGAGGCTCAAAATTCTCTAGGATCTATAAATGAGAGCATCATAATCTACATCCTAGTTTATAAGGAAGTAACTACTTCAATTACCACTACTACTGTAATTCCATCAAATACGACAACTAGTATCCCCACAACCACCTCTCATCAGTCCACGACGTTTTCGACAACTTATTCCCAGACGGTCGTAGATAGTACGACACCCAGTACATCAATTATCATACCCACTAAATCTGCGAATTCTTCTAAGCAACTTTCAATACCGCTTATGTACCCCGTCGAAATAATTACAGTAGTAACTACCGCAATAGTTATAGCTTTACTTGTAGCGAGAAAAAAGTAAACTAATAGAGTAAGCCTCTTGGTCTACTACCCGTAATGTGCCACATACCTATATACGGGATCAACCCCAGTACAGCCCTTCTCTTGTCTGTTAATACTTTAACAAGGACCTCCAACATGGCAGAGTAGTAGTTATCCTTCATTTTCTCTATTTTCTGTTCCAGCCGCTTTTTATCTTCATTAATTAAGGCATCGATTAATTGCACTAGAAGAACTTCCAGTGAGTCTGGAGGATGTCTTTCTTCGATTTGTTTTGCTATAATGTTAAAGAAATATTGTTTATCCTTGCGGCCTAAAAGTATTAGACTACCAATATATATCGCGAGATCTAAGGAAGTCCCCGAAATGATTAACTCCTCCTCACGGTCGTTAAGTATAACACCAGAAAGATTAGTAATTATATCTATTGCACCCTTTATATCCGAGCTTTTTACTTGATTACATATATTCTTTAAATCCATAACATCTTGTAATATAGTCTTATACTCATACTTCTCTCCATTAGCCAAGCTCTTCATTAACTTAAGCTGGTACATCTTAATTAAATCCATACAATCCTCATCCGTATAATCACCTTCCTTTACTCTTTTCCAGACTTCAGAAAACCAGTCATTACTCAGTTTTTCCACTAGTTCGATTGTAGTCCTCACAGACTCAGTCTTAGGGTGTGTAAGTAGTAATGTATATCCAATTCCGGCGTCTAATCTCTTCTTCAATAAGGCAAGCTCTTTGTAGATTAACGATGAGTTAGTTGTTGGTATAGTCATTAAAAAGTCTGAGAGAAGTAAAGCTTCATCCTTATTCAGTGATATCTCTTTCACTTTTGTAGCTGACCGCCTAAATTTTTCATATAGAAAAGCAAACTTTATTAGATCCTTGCTTGACAATGCGTAATCCGCAAGACTTCCAAATAAGATCGTGGCCCACAAGGGATCTTGAACTTCCAAATGTGCTAGTTCTCCTCTCTTATATTTAATTAAAGATTTAGGAAATATTGAATATGCATCTTGTAACCTTTCTATTTCTTCTTCTAGTCTTTCATCTTCTTCATTCATAAGGTAATAATATGCTATGATAGAGAAGAGTCTTGCAAAAACCGTGTTCTCTTTTGCCCTCTTTATCAGGTCGGGTATTACACTCTTAACCCACTCGGTTCTACCGCCTTTTACCGCTGAAACCGTTATTTGTATTGCAGTCTCAACACAATCCGATGGTGATTGTTTACTACTCAAAACCAGCTTTATTTCAGAGACGAGCTTATACGGAGCTAGCAATGTATCTTCTACAATCTCATTCATTTTCTCCTTGTCTATTTGTGAAATATTCTTAAAAGTTGAGATTCTAGTTCTTAGAGACATACAGATTTCTTCAACTCTTTGTGAGGAATTTTCTATTAAATTAGGTAATAGTTCTTCGAGAATTTCCTTAACCATCCTATTTACTTTTTTCCCTGAGGTGAGATAGTCCCTAAGTTCTCCAATATTCGGTACTTGTAGGAAGTCAAAATCCATAAGAGAGTAATAATATAACTCAATCAGAGACAGAGAGTTTTCAGGTTTTAATACTTTAATTATTTCTTCTTTGAGGACTTTCTTTATTTTATTTACATCTATCGTGTCTATAAGATCTGTTCCATATTCTTCTGAAATCTTTATCTTTATATCTCTGTTTACTACAGAAAACCACTTCAGTATTAGATCTTTGTCATTATCAAGTTTCCTTCCGTTAATCTCTAAGGAAATTTTACCTAACATCCTAGGTATCGGCAGACCATAGTCTTTAGCAAGTTTCAGTAGCGGTAAATACCACAAGACTTTATTAGGGTCAGCATCAAATATCACGTTAAACATATAATCGAAAAAGTAATCGCCAAAGTCCACGTTCTCAGAAGTTAATAGGAAACTGAGAGGAACATCGTATACACCCTTATCTATCTTTACTGCTAAATCTTTTCTTTCAGTAAGCGAGAATATCACTCTACTGCCTGGCTTTATCATTAAACCCTTTTTAGGGCGAATTACACGGTATAGATCATAGGTCAAAACTCCAATCAACGGTTCTTTATCGTTTAGTTCTTCTGCTAACTTCTCAATATATTTATAATCCTGGGAAATACCGTGATAATCCACTATCTTAGCCTTGAACCCGAGTTCCTCAAACCTTTTTGCAAGTAGAGATGCGAAAGTTGACTTACCCGACCTCAAACTACCTAAGACGTAAACGTTTTTCCCGTTCAGTAGATTCCTTAAACTTAGATCTAATAAATCCACAAACTCTGGATATTTAGGACTTGAAAGCTCCATGTCATAGCCAGAGGAATAATCTGATAAATTCTCTAAAGCTCTCTCGCTCTCCCCGGGTAAAAGACCAAGAGAGGAGTCTAAGTAATAGTGTATAACCTCCTTCCACTTGGGGGTTAACTTTTCCCAGTCTTCTTTTAAGTTGGTTCCCCTATAAGACTCCTTTAGAGCGTCGATCGGATCCTTTGATGTCGGTTTTTTGTAGAGTTGTAGCTTAAACTTATTTAACACTTTAATTTGGTCATTAAGTTTACCCCTTTCCTGAAGCCTTATTGCCTCTGCGATTAAAGAAGGCACATAAGTTACACAATTATCGAAAGGGAGAGATGAATATTCTAAGACTTTTACCTTATCCGAAACCTTGTGTTTATCTAGAATCTTTAATGCTTTCTTATAACCAAATATTAGTACGTTACCGGTTAAAGTTGTCGAACCCTCACCCAGTTTAACTTTACCTCTTATAAGGTCTATTACGTAACCTCTACCTAGTATTATGCCTTCCTTTTTACTCCTAACTTCTTTGGAGTAATTTTCAAGCTCATCCTTACTACTAAATTTGGTTGGTACAAATACTATTCTGTCATTAGTTACCTTCTTAAACAAGGGTTCCATGAGCGGGGGCATTGAGATGAACATTAGTCTCTTTGAAAGGAATCGTTCTAAATTAGAGATAGACGTAATTTTTTTCATATCAATATAAACAAAGTGACGTTGGTATATAATAGTTAGCCAAAAACAGTACGTGATGCGGAAAAGAAAAAAGACTTAGAAAACGAGGACAATTTTCGCTTCACTACTTTTTAGAGCGAACTCCGATACACCACTTATTTTCACCGGGTAAGCGAGTTTCTCAATACCCTTAACCTTCATTCCAAGCTCGCAAGCAACAATTTCTAAGTCTTCTCCAGCCATATCCATTAAATTCTCCACATAGTATTTCAACGGTTTAGTGTTAGGTAGAGTTATTTTCTCGTTCTCTTCAGCGAGTGCCTTTAATGCGTCCATAGTGAAGAACATGTAGATCTTATTTCCACTCGCAGCATAGCCTATCGCCGTCACTATACCCATGTACATCTTCTCGTGGTCTCCCGATACCATCATAATAGCTACGTCAACCATTTCTCTCCTTCGCCTCCACTATTTTTACAAGGTTGTACCAGAATAGAGCTAGACCGACATACACGACCACGTAGCATATGTATCTTGTGGCCGTCAAGTATCCATCATACTGTGTTTGCTGAACGTATACTGCAAAATTAGCCGTGTTCAACACTATCTGATTTGCATTGGCTAAAGTGCCTTCACTGAACTTGTACCAGCCTATCGCAAAAAAGGAAAGTATAAGGGGAGCTAATAATCTTCTAAGATATCTTGACTCCAACATAGCTCACAACCTCTCTTGAACTTTCACGGCTAAGTAAATTCCTCCCAACATTCCGAACAAGAATATTATGCCGTCGTAACCTAACTGGGCGAAGTTAGTCCACATCAATCCCACGTTGCAGCCTAAAGCCACTCTAACTCCTATTCCCACTAACATCCCTCCCAAGAACCCTATCAGTAATCTCTTCTTTTCTCTAGGTATTCTAATCTTAAAGTCCCCACTAAGAAATGAGGCTGTAAAAGCACCAACACATAACATTATTACCATTAGTGTGCTCGGATCTACGATAGGTAATGAATCGTTAAACCACGGTGTATTAGTGAATAAGTTGACACCGAAGAGCATTAGAATATACTCGAAGAACCTTCCTCCATCAGAGGAAGTTATGACTAGATAGTTGAACGTATAGCCTGCACCAGCGATATATACTAAGATTATATCTAACGCAAGTAAAACAGTAGCTAAATTAGTTCCGTAAGGTTTCTTAAGAAGTAATAAGTCCTTTACCTCTTTCTTCCAGCTAGTTTTAGTCTTTTCCTCTCCTAGTACTTGACCTTGAGGACTAATAGTCATTGAAATAGGTAATCCCTGAGGTGCAATTCTCAAGTTAGCTAACCACTTCTTTTTAGTGTACTGCTGAAGATATATGCCGAGGAGAACTAAAGGTAATCCTAACATCAAAGTGGTTATATAGATCGCCATGGGAGAGACAGAATGAAATATATCGTAAGGTAAGTACTCTACGTAACCCCCCATAGTTGTGGAGAATATACCTTTCTCCATGGTATATTGTTGGAAGGGCCAGATACCTACGGCGAAAACGTAAGTGCCTATCATCATTCCGAATAACTCTATCCAATTTTGCACGTAACCGCTAGCAGCTCTATACAACATTGATAGATTGCATCCTCCGGCTAATGCCGCACCAAAACCAAATATGAACGAGCCTACGAGTATGTACCACCCTGCAAAGTAGTTGAAGTAATATTGATCAACAGCGGGAATGACTCCGAAAGCGACGAGCAAACCACAACCTAAGGCCGAAAGTCCGAAAAGTATAAGAAGTGCCCCGAATCTTTCAAAACTTCTAGTTGTAAAAATAGATGTCATAGCGTTAACAAAACAGTAGTTGCCCCTTTGGGCGACCCAACCTAAAATAAAACCACCAAGTGCAAAAAATGCATAAACTTCAGCCCAGCTTTCTGAAAAAACTGGGCTCAACACCATTGGAGGGTTTGCCACTTTTACTTCACCTTTAATATCCTTACCTTGTATGTATCACCGTCCTTAATGACGGTAAACGGGTATCCTAAATTCTTTGCGAGCGAAGGGAGAGTGACGTCAACTGCGGGCTGGTGGTCTGTCAGCACTTCTAATACCTCTCCTGCCTTCATCTTCTTAAGCTTCTTACTCGCCTCCATTTCCGGTACTGGGCATGACTCCCCCCTTACGTCGATCACTACATCTGGATTTTTCGTCTTTAATTCCTCACTCATAGTTTAAACCTCAAATAACTAATTGAAATTAACGCATAAAAAAATAATTCATTTATAAACCTTTTAATTATTTTATGTGATATAAAGGTAAATAACTACTGCAAGATAGAAAATAGAGCCGATAAAGAACCAAATCTTCCAATCGTTTATCTTCTCCCACTTCTTACCTATCAATGAGTCTACTGAAGGACCGGCAACGCCGTTAAACACAATGTAAAGGTTTAGAATCATCATGAGAAGGTTTATTCCATACTCTTCAGCATCAGCCCAATATGCAGAGAGGAAATATATCAAGTTTAGATAAAAAGCCACAGTATTAACAAACCTTGACATTGTCCCAGTGAGGGTGAGCACGCCGAAACATATTTCTGCGATCATTACAAGGATTCCAACCAGATAAACGTGGGGTAAGACCACAGATTCGAGGAATCCCCTCATTAAAGGACCTTGCAGTAAGACTTGAATTGTAACCCCAACATAAGATGTAGAAGCAGGGTTAAGATAACCTGGGTTCAAAAGCTTCATGAATACACCAGCATATATCCACGTAGTTGCTAGTCCTAATCTAGTTAGTATCGGGAATAGGTTGTCATAACGAGTAGATACCTTCTCTTCCCTTCTTATTCTCCCAGTCATAATCTCACCCTACTTACAATTAAATGAGATATCCTGTAAACCTCATACGCACTAATACCAATCAACACCAATCCGACTATGACTGGAGAACTTAGGAGCACCGCTTGAAGAATGCCTCCCGTCCAGGTTCCCAAAATGAAAGTCCCGTACTTCCACATAATGCCCTTAGTTACTGCAGGGTAGGATGAGGATAGGAGGAAAAGTAAGGAATTCACCGCAGTAGGAGTTAAACAACACACTCCTGCTATGGTACCGAGAGTAGGAACAGATGCAGTAAGAAAGCCCCCGACAGTGTTTGTGGATGCTAACCTAAAGCTATTAGGTATCTTCCATTCGAAGGCATTTAGTGATACGTAAATCAACGACATAATATAATATCCGAGCATAAGTGCAATTGAGAGGACTATGTCGTTGATGATACCCAGCAGAAGCATCCATGTGTTGATAACGAAATAACCAAGAAGGGGTAATTGGAAAACTGGGATACCACTACCTTGATATGTGATTACTGTAAGGCATAAGAAGTAAGAACTTACGTTAACGTTAGGTATCAACCACAAGCCAGACACTATGAGATAGGAAAGGAAATAAGATATACCAAAAGACAAGACTAAGTACCTTCCCACTTTGTCTTTAAGAGTGGCTTTAATCACGCTCCTCATCCTCATAGGTCCTGAGACCAGAATGAATCTCCCTTTTTTCAACTTGTAGATATAATAACCTAGACCCGTAGTTACGACTATGTAAAGGCATGCAAACAATAAGAATGGGTCTAAAAAAGTTACCTGCCCCGTATCAGCTAGCGGGGAGTACCATAAAAGGTATATTCTTAAACCATTTACTACTATGGGCAGGAATACTGTGGAGTTGAAAAATATAAAGACGTAGAAAAAAGGATTTATTTTTAGCGACACTGTACATCCCTCAACGGTGAAGACCCGTAATAGGTGGCAACATCACGTTATCTACTAAATAGCCTCCAGTAGATTCACTTATGGGCAATACAAATGCTGGAGCAGTAGTCAACGGGACTTCATAAGCTATGCTCATAGTGTTCAAGCTTATCAAGACGATCATGCCTCCGCTACTCACAGAGCCGTGAATTACGACATAAGCATAACTCCCTCCGGGAGTAATACCAATATCAGCTAAACCTTGAGGAGATATGCTAGGTAGGGATATGGTATTAACGATACTGAAAGACGAAGTGGATATGACCACAACTTCGTTTTTATTAATTGGCGCCTCTAAATAATACTTACCATCCGGAGTAAACGTTCCCCTCTGAGGGGTTACACCGCTAGGCATTGCTACCATTCCCATATATTGTAAGTTAGGTAAGGAATAGAAACCTACTGAGTTATTTCCAGCAAATTCTACGGCTACCATTGTGCCCTGCATATTCGGACTTACCATATAAGGTTGAGACCCAGGGGATGTAGTTAGCACATTCATCACTTTACCGGTCATTGCATTTATTGTGTCGACACTATTGTTGAATTTCATAGGTACTATCAAATATTGCCCGTTGGGAGCCCACCTCACATCACATGGATAATATGTTCTACCGGTTGGGGATAAGAATTGGTCTTTCCATACTACTTGTAAATTGCTTAAGTTTATAACTTCAACAACTCCAGAAGGACCATCAGCCATTGCAGCGTACTGACCGTTAGGAGATATAGCCACTCCTATAAATCCTATCTCATTTCCAACCGAGAAATTTTTGACGACTTTCATGGTAGATGAGTCTACAACATATACTGACCCGTTATTTACGGGTGCAAATATATACTTGCCGTCGAACATTTGCACAGCTGGAACCTCTACCCAATAATAGACTTGTTGTGGTAAGTTAACGGAAATGTTAACTACATGCTGGAATCCTAAGAACTGGGCAGACGTCGAGAACGGGTTGATCACTTGTGAGAGTCCCTTTTGCGTAAAGACCAAGAAGTAGAAGTTGTTATTAGCTGTCGATGAGGAGCTTGTCGACGTAGAGACCACTGGAGTTGAGACAGATGATGGTGATGAACTTGTCGAACTTTTCATCATTATATAGGCTGCACCTACACCAATCAATATAATTATCAAGAATCCAGCTAACAACCATATTTTATAGGACATATCTTATCATGTATTCCTCGTTACTAAAAAATAAAAGAATTATTGATTTATAAACCCTTTATACATCATTTAAAAAATTTACGAAAAAAAGTTAAATAGTTATAATCAGATCAACTTTGTGGACGACCGCTTTATAGAAGTCCGGGAAGCAGCCTATCTTTGCAACTTTGATGATTTTATCAGCTAAGTTCCTCATATAAACGCACTGATCACATACTTGAAGATAAATCCCCTTCTCCTTGCTTAGTTTCTCTAGTCTTTCAGCCAGAGGGTTCCCTTCCATCAAAAGGTAAACATTATCATGAATGAAAAACATCCCAACAACGTTCACACCATGTCTGTCTTCTTCCAGTTGGGGCACTATCATGTTGCCCAGTATGTAAGAACCTAAGTTAGACTCTACGAAATAAGCTACATTCTTGGTCATATCTTTAAACACTCCGAGAACTCCTTTGCAATTACGTCAGAGATTTGGTTAATTTGAAATCCCTTTATGCTCCTGAGCTTTTCTATAGCTTTTTCATAAGACAAGAACTTTTTGTTGTCTTCGTAAGCTTCACAAAGTGCTTCTAAACAGATAACTACTATAGGGCATTCTGAGGATTTGTAAGTTATTATTCCCTCAGAATTACGGTAGAGCTTGAACCATCGTGAGCTGTCAATCTTGACATTACAGATCTCTTTTCCCTTACTAGAATTATATAATCTTTTAACTAAGTAGTCTGACGCAAACTTCCTTTCTACAACACAGCCGCATTCGTCTTTCTTTAACATAAAAAACTTTTAGCGTGAGTTTTTTAAAAATTTTCTTATTTATAAATCTAATTTCTAATTATTGTGAGATAAATAAAATATATTTACCATACCTTCTTTCGGGAGCCTGGCTAAAGCTTCTTCATCAAAGTATACTCCTTCGTCTATATCGAGCCTTAAGGCAATCAATCCATCTTTATCAACAAGGGCAGTTAGTAGCCATCCCCTTCCTATTGGGGCAGCCGTAATTAAACCGAGCACGTCCTTTTTTAGTTGATCCCTTCTTATACCATTAGAGGTAATACTTTTCTCAATTTTACTGAAGTAAAAATATAGGAAAGCTCTAAACTCTCCCTCTCTGAAATATTCCTTAATTTTCTTTAAGTCTTTGTTCTCAATTACTTCAACATATTCTGTTCTAGTCGGAGTCGCCGAAAGTTTGTAAAACACGAAGGAAACGTAATCACCCATATTGAACACTTCATACCTACAGCGGAATAACTTGGCAACTTCAGGAAAAGTTATTTCTACCGCAGCAGGGTTGTCTACTAGTACCTCCAGGCTTTCCCCAATCCTCAGTTCCATCAGTTTTTTCTTCACCTCTATTTCCGGAACGGGGCACACTAAACCTCTTAAGTCGAGAATATAATCGCCTACGCTTTTCATAAATACGACCCTCTTACTCTTGCTTGGCTTCTCGTCCTTGACTACCTTAACAATATCCTTATATTTCTCAAAATTCTTTTCTAACCTCAGTTTAAGAGTTTCTCTAATCAGAACATTGGATGTGCGTATATCTACGTTCACTTTATTTTGACTTACTAATATCACGATAGTGAACTTCCCGTTCTTTTCAACTATATTTAACTCATTACCCTTCACGTATATCAAACACTTAAAATTTAAAAAACGGGTAAGAGATAGCTCTCCTTCATAGCCCCAGTCTAATTTCCTGATATTCTTAAGCATATAAAGCCTTGAAAATTTCTCTACATCTAGCAATTTGTCAGCACGATTAAATTGTAGCTCCATGAACTATAATTATAATATTTAGGTTAATTAACTTTTAATTTCATATTTCGAAATAACTGATAAAGATGAAATCAGAGGTGAACTTAATAGGACTATGCTGTTCAGTTCCACATTTGATAGTGTATAACAAGCTTAGGAAAATGAATAGAGGGGACGAATTGACCGTAATAACAGACGATATAACCGTTGTTCAAAGGGATATAATACCGTTAGCAAAAAAGTTTAAATGTATGGTTAATATCGCTAAGGAAAACGACGTTTTTAAGGTAACATTAACACTAATGTCTTAGTATACAATTGTATAGCTCTGTTTTTAAACAGTTTAATATTATCCCTATTTATATGAGAATATCTCTACTATCATTAAGTTTGTCCTTCTCTATTTCCTCACTTTTAGTTGGTGAAATGTTTAACGAGCAAGGTTACATTAGGATTAATAGGGAATTAATACTCATAGGTGGTGCTATTACCTTATTATTGTGGTTAGGTTTCTATCTCAGTTTCAAGAAAATAGCTCGTTTTATCTAGGTAAAATTGAAACTTGTCGAATTGTTCACATTTATTATTTGTAATAACTTTTTTTATTATTTACAATAACTTTCGAACTTTACCGTAATTAATTGAATAATATAAAACATTAGATATTATGTTAATACTGACTTGAACTTTGCGGATTACTTTTTAAATATTTCAAAGCAAATATAAGCTGATCAGGAAATGTTAGGAATATCAAGGACTCAAAAAAAGAAAGAGGAGGTAAATATGCCTTTATACGATCTGAGTAAACTACCTGAGGAATACTTGAGAAACGAATTTCCAGAGGTCTATAATAGCTTGAGAAGGAGAAAGTACGATGTGGCTTATCCATACTTTTACTGATTTTTTGTACCTATCTCCTCTCGGTCTTATTTAGTTTATATTTCAAAATTTTAACAGAAGGGATAACAGTAAATATCTTTCGGTCTAAATTTTCTCGTTACCTAAATTATGTATCACGGCATAGCCTATATAGTTTTATATATTCTTGATATCCAAATACTTATTAACTCGCGTAAACTGAACCGCTCGTGTTGCATTTAATAATTGTAAGACACGGAGAAGCCGAACCGAAAATAGAAAACTTACCAGATAAGGATAGAAAGTTGATTAAAAAGGGAATAAAACAGATGAGAAGAGTCGCTAATTTCATAGACATTATGGGTTACAAAATAGATAAAGTGTTTTCAAGTCCGTATATAAGGGCTTATCAATCGGCAGAAGTCATTCTTGAGGAACTTGACGAGGACTTAAAAATAGAGACGATTAAAGAATTAGAACCAGATCAAGATGTAAGCACGCTCATTGAAAAGTTGAAGGAAACAAGCTCCTCTCAAGCGGAACAAGTAATTATGTTAGTAGGGCACGAACCACAATTGTCTACATTTATAAAGGGTGTTACGGGCGGTGAAGTTGAACTGAAGAAAGGCGGAGTAGCAGTTGTAGAGGTAGATCCGGCCAGCTTCAAAGGAAAACTTACAATACTCCTAACGCAGAAAGTAATGAAGAGGTTATGAACTATAAGGCAGTGATAGACGCTGGATACAACTCCTTTAGGCTTTCTCTTTATTCTATATTCCCTAACCTTTCCTTTAGGCTCATAGCCTCGCTGAAGGATTACGTAAGGTTAGGATTAGGTGTAAGCGAGGGAAAACCCATACCTGAGGAGAACGTAAAGAGAGCTGAAATTACATTGCGTAAATTCAAGGAATTCCTAGATAGAAAAGGGATAAAAGAAGCTAAAATCTTGGGGACTAGCGCCTTTCGTTACGCCAGTAACGGAACGGAGGTCTCAAACAGACTATCTAGTGCTATCGGATTTCCAATAACCGTACTGTCAGGAGAGGAAGAAGGTAGGTATTCAGCTTTAGCCGTAATCAACACTTTACCGATAGAGGACGGAATAATCTTCGATTTAGGAGGTGGATCCTTAGAAATAGCCTATGTATCTCAGAGAAAGATAAGGGACGTATATCAATTCCCCTTGGGAGGACTGAGAATGATGGACAAAGACCCCGAGGAAATAAAAAAGGAAGTGAGGATTGCCTTAGCTTCCCTGCCCTCATCAAAGGGGATACTTGTTGGTAGCGGTGGAAATCTGAGGGCCATTGCTAAAATGGATATAAAACTTGAAGGAGAAAAACTGGGTCAAATTCACGGCTACTCCGTTAGTTATGAAAGAATCGCTAAATACGCTAAGATCCTCCCATCAATAAGTATTAGCGAGAGATCGCAACTACCTGGAATTGATAAAGAAAGAGCTTTGACTATTCACTCGGCTGCGGTCGTCATTAAAGAGCTCATGGAAATGATGGGGAAAGATAAGGTGATGACTTCAGCCTTCGGACTGCGTGAGGGGGTTCTAATGGAGTCGGAAATAGAAAACGTCGACAAGCTAAGGGAATTTTGGGTAGAAGGAGTATCCTACAACTTCAACGTAGAACCGTTCGTAGACTCATACAGAGATGCACTTAAGGAAACAAAAGACGTAGCTGTGAGTACAGCTTTCTACCTCTTACAACTCATGAAGGCCTCTAACTTCTTGGATCCCTACATGGCATGTTATAAGGTTTTTAGGGAGATCACTATCCCTGGATACACTGCGGACGAAATCAACGTTATTACTACCTTATGTGCTTTAGCAAAGAAGTTCAAGAAAAAGTATTATAACAAGGTGAGGAAGTTAATAGATAAGGACACAATCCTCGTAAAGGCAAAGAAAGTGAAAGAACTTCATGAGGCTTATGAGTTAGGAGTGAGAAAATGGTAGGGCATATAATAGCGTTCGAGGGAATAGACGGCTCAGGTAAGTCGAGCCAAGCCAAACTACTTAGAGACTGGTTAGAAGTTAAGGGAGTTCCGGTCTACCTCACAGAATGGAACTCTTCAGAGTGGTTACACGAGACTATAAAGGAAGCGAAAAAGAAGAACTTACTTACTCCTTTAACTTACAGCTTAATACATGCTACAGACTTCGCGGATAGATACGAGAAATACATTTTGCCTATGTATGAAGCCGGTTACGTAGTAATTTCTGACAGATACATTTACACCGCTTATGCTAGGGACTCCGTAAGAGGGCTAAGCATAGATTGGGTAGCCAGACTTTACTCGTTCGCGATCAAACCGGATATAGTCTTTTTCATAAGAGTTACAGCCGAAGAGGCTTTGAGAAGGTTAAAAGAGAATAGAAGAAAAATAAAACCGAACGAGGCAGGAGCCGATGTTTTCCCAGATTTGAAACCTGAGGAGGGATTTCTTAAATATCAGGGTGCTGTTCTCTCGGTGTACGATAAATTAGCCCCCACAGAGAATTTCTATGTAATCGACGGCCAAAGGGATCCTAAATCGATTCAGATAGAAATAAGAGAAAAAGTGAGTGAGATCTTATGGAAAAAGGAATCTTAATAGCTGTAGAGGGTGTAGAAGGCTCCGGTAGGAGTTCACATCTACAAGGTATTAAGAAGTACCTCGAGGAAGAAGGTTACGGAGTTACTACAATAGGACTACAGTCGAGTCAGCTGTTAGGGACTACGTTAGGCACGGTTAAGAGAGAGCTCGTTTTTCAGAGGATAACTTTATTCCTTGCTTATGCTACAGACCTTGCAGACCAGATAGAATACACCGTTAAGGAAGCCCTTAATTCTGGCTTTGTTGTACTGGCTGACGGTTACGTTTATACCCTCATGGCATGGGGTTTAACAAGAGGGCTCGATAGGAATTGGATCAATGACGTATTGTCGTTTGCAATAAAACCCGACCTAGCTATTTCACTTGTAGCCTCAGTGAGTACTATCAGTAGGAGAGTTATAATGAAGAAAGGTAAGATAGACCCCTTAGCTTCCTCCATAGACCTATGCATTAATAAGGACTTATACGCGTCCTTCCGCATCCATGTTAAGACTTTCCAAAAATATCTTCTTGAGATCTCAAAAACTTACGGACTGAAAGTGGTTAAAACTGACAGAGACTACGAGGAAGTCCATGAAGAAATCATTAAATACGTGAGGGAAGCGCTGAAATGAAACCTGAAGAGAGACCAGAGTTTTACGCTAATAATAATTTGAGAAAAGCGCTGAAATTCGATCCCTCGCCTGAATCCGTTCACGATACCAGAGTTTACTTGAGAAAATACCTGACGTTATCCTTAACGTTAAGCAGGCTTTACCACAACCCGGATTGCATATACTACTCTAAAGAAGCCGTAAGAATTCTAGGAAGAATAAGAGATGCCGATGTATCTGGCTGCATTCCGATAGACAGAAAACAACTAACATTAAAAGTAACACAAATTCTACCTAAAATTTCTAGTTGTTACTTGCCTAAAATATACGGTAGCAGGCTAGTAGTTTTTGAAAAGATACGTGAAATATATAACCAAATTCAGATAGAAGACTTCCATGAGTTCAGAAAGAAAGTTAGAATCCTATACTACCTTACGGAAAGTGTCGGGGAAGACCCTAAACCTCTAAAGGACATAAGTAGGGAATTGGGAGACATAAGGGACCAATACTTAAAGGAGGTATGCACGTCTACCGTCAATAAAAATAAAAAATTGAGTTTTGACCCAAGACTGGTCGAAGAGACTAAAGCTATAGTGCGTGAGATTATAATGAGGAATGAATTTCACCACTTGAAGAAATTCGAATGAGTAGGAGAAAATAGTGTAGGCTAAAAATATTATGCCTATTGTACTTGATAGGATTTACCACTGATCTAAAGGATAGAAAGTTCATGACCCCGCCTTTTAAGTTGATGACTGATGTTTAAGAAGAAAATTTATTTAGTAAAGGAGAAAGTTTGCAAAGTGTCGGTATTTAAATACGCCAAGTACGGCCCAGCCCAGCTGGCCTTCGCGGCCTTCACCGCCGGAATCGCCCTGGGTAACGAGATCATGGAGGTCGTGGGCGGAGCGCTGCTGGCCCTGATGGTCGGTTTCGTGATGATCGACGTTCTTAGCGGGAGGAAGAGGAGGGAGCAAAGCAAGATCCTCTGACTTAAGAAACACCGAAAAAGATCTGTGTACTTAATCAGAATAATTCAAGGCTTAAATATTCATAACTGCAAACTAAATCTAAATGAAGGTAGTTTTCGCCTATGATGGCTCGGACCACGCGAAGAAGGCCCTCATATTCGGCTCAGGGTTGCTAGGGGAGAACGCGGAAATCCACATCGTTACTGTGGTGAGGGAAGTCCCCAGGGAGCCAGAGAGCGTAATAATTGAGTCGGAGGAGAGAGCGAAGAAGCTCCTTCAGGAGGCCAAGGATACGGTAAAGGCCAAACGAGTGGTGACAGAATACCTGGTCTCCAACTCGGTAGCTGACGCCATAATAGATTACTGCAGACAAATAGGTTGCGACATGATAGTGACGGGAAGTAGAGGATTATCTGGGATCAAGAAGGCGATCTTGGGAAGCGTTTCGTCTGAGCTCATGGCGAAGAGCCCCGTACCGGTACTCGTGGTGAAGTGATCTTCTGAAAATTTTTACTAAAAAATTTTTATACTTTAATTTCTCTCATAACCCGCTCTAGTCTCAAACGCTCATTTCGATATATCTATAAGCAAACCTTAATACGTTCCGATCATAGGTCAGCCCATGCGAGCGATACTGCTCGAGAACGTGACCAAGAAGTTCGGGGACTTCACGGCCGTTGACGGTCTGAGCTTTCACGTGGACGAG
>Ga0081473_128766_pt1 | contig 84721 bp, 87 predicted proteins | sample CisSprmetagenome_FD_70977 | JGI IMG/M metagenome (GOLD analysis project Ga0081473, IMG submission 70977) | Hypoxic/sulfidic aquatic microbial communities from Cistern Spring, Yellowstone National Park, USA v2 (version 2) | ecosystem: Environmental > Aquatic > Thermal springs > Hot (42-90C) >...
GAGCCAAGCTCTTGTGAGGGAGCCGATGGAAGGAATCCTGAGCGGGGAAGGGTGGCAAAAACTACCCTTCAAAGTGCTTGGCAAGTTCTGAAGGTAGCCCTCCTCTTCCCTATCCTTGGAAAGGTCTTACCAAGAGACCTTTCTCCTCTGAAGCCAGTATTGGTGGAAGGGGTGTGGGATAGGATGAGGCGTTCTAACGGGTTAGTTCCCTTAGAGGCTGGGGGGACGGTCCCAATAAGGGATTTTTAGAACAGCCTCTGGAAAACTATGCTAAAAAGGGCACGAAGGTTTTTGACCCGTTTGCAGGGTTTGGTACAGTAGGCTATACCGCAAGGGTGTATGGATTTGAGTATGAACTTTGGGACCTAAACCCACTGCTTGAATATTTTCACTCCCTTTGTGAGATAGAACCTAAACCTTTAGACAAAAGCTTGATTGATAAAATCAAAGCCCACCCTCAAGAGTTTATTCCAGACTGGTCCAACCTTGAATACTGGCATCCGGTGGAGTTTATTTCACTTCTCTCTAAGGCTTGGGGCTTTTACCATCAGGATGCGGACGAATACACTAAAAAGCTTCTACTAATTCCACTTTTGAAGCTTACAAAATATTTCTCTTATGCAGATGAGAAGGTTCATAAACTGTATAAATCAAGGTATGCCAAAGAAAAGGTTGAAAAGCTGTTAAAGGAAGATTACAAAGCACTATTTTATAGCCTACTTGAAAAGGAACTCGGAAATCTGGGGCAAAGGCTAAAGGAGTATCAAAGCCTGAATCCCAAAAAGGTCCATTGCAAGGTAAAGGCAGGCGTTGATGTTCTGGAGGAGGACCTAGAGGAACCCGTGAATATTCTAATATCCTCTCCACCCTACTTGCAAGCTCAGGAGTACATAAGGACTACAAAGTTAGAACTTTTTTGGCTGGGCTTTAAGGAGGACTATATTCGTAGCTTAGCAAAGAAAGAAATTCCATACAGAGATGTTCCAAAAGTTGAAATTTTTTCTGATACATACCATACCTACAGAACACTTATTGAGGAAAAACATTTGCTTGAACTTTATGACAATTACTTTTTTGCGATTCTTTCTGTATTTGAAAGACTGTCCAAAAAGGTGTTGGATTATATGTTTATCTTTGTGGGACCAGCAAAAATAAGAGGACAGAGGATTCCAATACATCGGATCGTCATAGAACACATGGAAAGCAAGGGGGATTGGGTGCATGAAAAAACTTACATAGACAAGATCGTATCAAGGGTTATGTTTTCCACCGAAAAAAACCCTGCTACAGGAATAGAAGACCAGAGGATGGATAAGGAGTATTTAGTGGTTTTGAAAAGGAGATAAGCTGGATGTTCTTAACGAAGGGACATTTAGCTTCTCCCAACAAGTTTAAGGAGTTAGAAGATTTAAGGAACTTTTTGTCTAAGCTTAAGGCGGATTATAAACTTCCCTTTGACGAAGAAGATTTATCAATGCTTTTACTGTCCGTTCTTAGATGCGATGATATTAGCGGTAGTTATAGCATACTGAAGAAAAAAGGGAAAAGGAGATATATAGATGAATTAAAAGTAAAAGCGTGGTTAGAGGAAAACCTTATACCCAACACGGTGGTATTACGGATGGATGATCCTGATATTCTTAAGCTACTACTCTTTTCTATTGAGATCACTTATAGCATGTTTTTAGGGGAGAGTAGGGCTACTGTAATGCAAAAGGGATTTAGGGAAAGGAGAAGAAGCTTTGAGGCAATAGTGGTGGATCAATTTGTAGGAAAGCTCGGAGAGGTTGCAGTCAAAAGATTTTTGGAAGCTCAGTTCAATGTAAATGTGGAGCTGGACTGGGATATTTCTCCGCAAAGGGAAAGGCACGTAAACGATATAAAGAACGCAAATAAACTTATAAGCATAAAACTTCTCCAAGTTTGGCAGGTATATGGGCTGAGGCGGATAAGGGATACGATTACGGAATAATGGTTAAATGTTCCGTTCCACTTCATCCTCTTTTGCAGTTCTTTATTGAGGTGTGTGGTTTTAGAAATCTCTTAGACTTCGCCAAAGAAAGGTTAGGTTCAGAAACCTTCTATGTGGATAGCATTAGAAATAGAATATTTAGCAATGCGCAATGCGGTCAGATAAAGACAAACTTTGTATGTTATGTTTGTGGGTATTTTGAAGTTTCGGATTAAAACCTGAGAAAAGAGGGAAAGTTGCTTGAATATTTGGGAGTAGTAAGAGAGGAAAGGCATTTGGTTAGGATAGATGAGCTAAAATACACACCCAGTGGTTGGGAAGAGTTTCTGAAATCAGTAGGACTTCACTAAATGGTGTGTTCTTGCGAATTTCTTATGATGCGTTAATATATAAGCTATGCCGAGGGAAATTGAATATGAAAGGATAGTGGAAGCAGTGAAGGAAATCGCCCTTAGGGCAAACTATAAATTACCCAGAGATGTGGTTCATGCTTTCCAGCAGGCTTTGGAAAGGGAAGAGTCTGAACTGGGAAGGGAGGTTCTCAGGCAAATTTTGCTAAACGCAGAGGCTGCAGAAAAGGAGGAGATGGCTTACTGTCAGGATACGGGTGTGGCGGTGGTTTTTGTGGAAATAGGGCAGGATGTCTGCGTGGTGGGAGGTTCTTTAAGGGATGCCATAGAGGAGGGCGTAAGGCGGGCATACACGGAGGGCTACCTTAGGGCTTCTATGGTCTATGACCCTGTTTTTGAAAGAAAGAACACAAAGGACAACACACCACCCATAATACATTATGAAGTTGTTCCCGGCGATAAGTTAAAGCTCATCTTTGCCCCAAAGGGTGCGGGTTCAGAAAACACTTCACGGTTGGCAATGCTAAAGCCTGCCGATGGATGGGAAGGAGTAAAAAGGTTCGTTCTGGAGACGGTAAAGCTGGCAGGTCCTAATGCGTGCCCTCCCTTTACGGTGGGTGTGGGCATAGGTGGGAACTTTGAGTATTGTGCTTTGCTTGCAAAAAAAGCCCTGCTTAGACCGGTGGGAGAGAGAAGCAAAGACCCTGTAGCGAGAAGGATAGAGGAGGAGCTCCTTGAGGAGATCAACAAGATCGGATGGGGACCCATGGGCTTTGGTGGCACCACCACCGCCATTGATGTGAAGGTGGAGCTTTATCCGTGCCATATAGCGTCTTTGCCCGTAGCGGTGAATATTCAATGTCATGCGTCAAGGCATGCAGAGGTAGAGCTTTGAAGTGGTTTTTGATCTTAGCTTTCATAGGGTTGATAACTGTTCTTTTCCTCTCCGGCTTTGCCTTTAGATGGCTAAGAAGTATGCTGAGCAGGTAATTATTTCTTCCAAAGGTTCTCTTTGTGTTTTTCTTTTAACTCAAGCTCAAGGAGAAACATGTATTTCAAAAAGGTATAAAAAAATGAGGAGAAGGCTACCAAAAAGCCTCTAACACCATCCAGAAAGCCCCTTTGAAGAAAATAAACCTTAAAAAAGCTCCACAGTGGATTAAACAGAAGGTTATAAAGCCTAAACTTTTTGCCCTTCTTATAGTAAGATTCCGCCATTATCTTTGCATACTTTAAGGTCTTCTCATACTGATGGTACAGACTCTCATAAGAGTAGTGATAGAGGTCTCCCTTTAGCTTGTGCGCCTCTCCTTTGAAGATGGCTTGCTCGTGGATATCTCCCTCGAACCTCACCAAACCCTTTTTAAAAAGCCGAACCCTCCATTCGGGATACCAAGTGTGCTCAAGGAATTTACCGAGGTAATAGGTTTTTCTGCAAACCATATAAACCTCTGCAGTATTGGAAGATATGGCTTTTGATATGGAATTTCTTAGTTCCTCCGAGACTTCTTCGTCTGCGTCCAAGACCAAAACCCAATCCTCTGAGCATAACCCTATACCTCTATTGCGTTGCTGTGCATATCCGTCCCACTGGTGGAAAAATACCTTTGCTCCGAGGCTTTTGGCAATTTCTACCGTTCTGTCGGTGGAGCCAGAATCAAGAACTACAATTTCGTCGGCAATGTCTTTCACGCTTTCAATTGCCCTTTTTATGTTCTTCTCTTCGTTTTTTGTTAGGATCAAAACAGACAGACCCATCAATGGTTCAAGAGCTCCCTCAGCAGTGGGTTGAACTTTTTCTCCCTTCCTATGGTGGTCTCCTCTCCGTGTCCGGTGATCACGCGCACATCCTCCGGAAGCTCCAAAACTACCCTACGCAAGGATTTCTTCAAATCCTCCAAGTTACCACCCGGTAGGTCCCAGCGTCCTACGGAACCCCTAAAGAGCAAGTCGCCCGCAATGAGCAGTTTTTCTTCCGAGTAAAAACAGCAGTGTCCGGGTGTATGCCCGGGTGTGTGCAGGACCTTTAACCTTATCTTTCCAAAGCTAAGTTCCATACCCTCCTCCAAAAAGTCATCCGGCTCAGGACAGGGCAGGTCTGCACCCACATAAAGGTCAAAGCCCTTCCATATCGGGTCGTTAAGCAAGAAAAGGTCTTCTTTATGCACCAAAAAGGGAACACCCAACCTTTCCTTTAAACCCTTAACCTGTCCCACATGGTCTATGTGTCCGTGGGTAGCAAGGATATACATGGGTGTTGTTCCCTCCAATGCCCTTAAAATCGCCCCCAAATCTGCCCCCGGGTCTATTACCACAGACTGCCCCGTGTCCTCATCTATTATCACAGAACAGTTCAAACTTAAAGGTCCCACAGGAATAACCTTTAGGATCATTTCTTGAAGAGCTCCGGAAGTTTTAAAAGATAGATGTAGATCCTCTTCCACCTGCTCCACTCTATGGCAGGCAGGTTTGCTCCGTAAATCTTGTTGGGTTCCAAGTCCTTTGAGACACCGGACTTTGCGGCAACCTGCACGTTGTCGCCTATGTTTACATGGTCTGCCACACCCACCTGCCCCGCAAGAATGACATTTTTGCCAGTTTTCACGCTTCCCGAGAGCCCAACCTGACTTACTATTAGGTTTCTCTCTCCCAATCTGCAGTTGTGGGCAACCATAACAAGGTTATCTATCTTGGTTTCCTTTCCCACAATGGTGCTGTCAAGCAGTGCCCTGTCTATGGTAGTGTTTGCACCTATTTCCACATTGTCTTCAATGACCACATTGCCTATATGGTTTAGCTTGATTATGCCATCTTTGGTTATGTGATAACCAAAGCCGTCTGCCCCTATGACCGCTCCGCTGTGGATGCGCACATTCTTTCCTATGACGGTCCTTGGGTATATATGAACTCCGCTGAAGATAACCGTGTTTTCTCCCACAAAGGAGTGGTCTCCAATGTAGCTAAAAGGATAAACCTTTACGCCTCTCTCAAGGACTACGTTTTTTCCAATGTAGGCAAAGGGTCCCACATAGACATCCTCTCCCAACACTGCCGAACTTTCCACGTGGGCCTTTTCGGAAATGCCGGTGGGATGCTCTTCTGGATATAGCTTTTCCAGAACAATAGCCAAGGCGAGCTTTGTGTCTTTTACCAGTATGTAGCTTGGATGTTCTACTGGCTTTGAAACCACCAAGGTGGTGTCTTTTACATCCTTTACCCTTTCCGCATCCCTCTCGGAGGGGCAAAAGATCAAAGTTCTCTCCTTTGGGTTCTCTAGAGAAGACACGCCTACAAGTTCTAAGTTTTCACCAAAAAGCAAACCACCCACCAAGTCTGCAATATCCTTAGAGTTAAACCTCATTTGGGCACCACCCTGTAAAATCTCTTTTTACCCACCTGAAGGCGAAGCTCTTCTTTTATCTCTATCTCTTGGTTTGGGTCCTCCACCTTTGTACCGTTTATCCTTAAGCCTCCTCCTTCCACCACCCTTCGGGCGGAGTTTTTGGAACCCTCTATACCAAGCTCAAACAAAAGCTCGTAAGCCCTCCTTTTAAGACCGTAAGGAACCTCTATGATGGGGGCATCTTCGGGAAATTCTCTCTGGGAGAAGGTTTTAACGAAGAACTCTAAAGCCCTATCCGCTTGCTCTTTGCCATGGAAACGCTCTACTATATAGTGGGCAAGCTTCTTTTTAGCCTCCATTGGGTGCAAGTTTTTCTTAAAGTTCTCTATCTCCTCCTCTGTGTAATCGGTTAAAAGGGTGTAGTACTCCCACATAAGGTCGTCTGAGATGGACATGATCTTGCCAAACATGCTTTCTGGCTCTTCCTGTATGGCTATGTAGTTTTGGTAAGATTTGGACATTTTTCTCACGCCATCTAAGCCTACAAGCAGTGGCAGGGTTATGCAAACTTGCGGTTCCTGTCCAAAGGCCCTCTGTAGGTCCCTTCCCACCAGAAGGTTAAACTTTTGATCTGTGCCGCCGAGCTCTACATCCGCCTTTAAAAAAACCGAGTCGTAGCCTTGCAGTAGAGGATATATAAACTCATGAATGTATATGGGAATGCCTTCTTTAAAGCGCTTTGAAAAGTCATCCCTTTCTAACATCCTTGCCACCGTGTATTTTCCTGCCAGCTTTATGATCCCCTCGGTTCCAAGCTCAGAAAGCCAAGTGCTGTTGAAAACTATGTTAGTTTTTTCTGGGTCAAGGATTTTGAAAACCTGATGCTCGTAAGTTTTGGCGTTTTCCAACACCTCCTCCCTTGAGAGTGGAGGTCTTGTTTCGCTCCTGCCCGTCGGGTCCCCAATCATGGCAGTAAAGTCTCCGATCACAAAATAGACCTCGTGTCCAAGCTGTTGGAACTGCCTTAGTTTTTGAAGCAGAACCGTATGACCAAGATGCAGGTCCGGTGCGGTTGGGTCAAAGCCCGCCTTTACCCTCAGGGGTCTTCCTTCCTTCAGCTTTTTCAAAAGCTCTTCCTCTTCAATGATCTCAACAGTGCCCCTTTTTATGATGCTCAACTGTTCTTCAGGAGAGAGCATGTGTAAAATTTTAAACGCTTTTCTGTTAAACTTTTATAGCTATGAGAAAGCTAACCTTAGCTTTGTTAATACTTTCTGCCTCCTGTGGAATGGTAAGAACGGGCGAAGAAGGGCTTTATAAATACAGCCTGCGCACTACGATTATAGAAAACGTGGAAAACTGCGAGAGCTTGCTAAAGAAGGAAAGCATTAGACCTCAGGTGTGTGGGAGGTGCAGGATAACCTTTGAGCCCCAGAGGAATAGGCTTGTGGTGGCAGAAACCGATGAATGTGTGCCATACAACGCCTACGGATGCTACACGACCTCTGGAGATACCTTCATAATAAACACAGTAAGCTGTAAGCCTTTCACGGAGAGATTGCCACGAACTCTGGAACAACCCGTAGAGAAAAAAGAGCAAAAGAGGTAAAAAGGTGGAGCTGATATTTGAACTTTCTGAGAAAGGAAGGAAGGGGTACAGGCTACCCAAGTTAGACGTGCCGGCGGTGGATGTAGCCCAGTACCTTGGCGAATACTACAGGGAGGACTTGAACTTTCCGGAGGTCTCGGAGCTTGACCTGATACGACATTACACAAAGCTCTCTCAGAGAAATTACGCCATAGACACCACCATGGTGCCCCTCGGCTCCTGCACCATGAAATACAACCCCAAGATCAACGAAGAACTGGCTGGGATAGAAGCCTTCACACAGATGCATCCCTTTGCTCCGGAAGATTGTGTCCAAGGTACCCTCAAGCTTATGTATGAGCTCAAAGAACTTTTAAAGGAGCTTAGCGGTTTTGCGGAGGTTTGTCTTCAGCCTGCTGCCGGTGCACAGGGGGAGCTCCTTGGCTTACTCCTCATAACCGCCTATCACCGAGATAGAGGAAACACCCACAAAAACAAAATATTGGTGCCAGACTCCGCCCACGGTACGAACCCAGCTTCTGCAAGCATATGTGGTTTGGAGGTGGTAAGTGTAAAAAGCGACGCAAACGGAGAGTTGGACTGGGAGGACTTTATAAAAAAGCTTGACGACAGAACCGCAGGGCTTATGCTAACAAATCCGAACACCCTGGGCATCTTTGAGAGAAAGGTCAAAAAGCTCGCAGACGCCCTGCATCAAAAGGATGCACTCCTTTACATGGACGGTGCCAATTTCAACGCCTTAGTTGGTGTGGCAAAGCCCTCTACTTGGGGAGTGGATGTTATGCACTTTAACCTCCATAAAACCTTTTCCACACCCCACGGAGGGGGTGGTCCGGGTGCTGGTCCCGTGGGAGTTTCAGAGAAGTTAAAGCCCTACCTGCCTGTGCCACAGGTGGAGTTTGACGGTCAAAGATATTACCTCAACTGGAACATTCCCAAAAGCGTGGGTAAGGTGCTTACATTCTACGGACATGTGGGTGTGATGCTTAGGGCTCTGGCATACATCCTTTCCTACGGCAAGGAGATAGATAAGGTATCAAAGTTTGCAGTTTTGAACGCAAGGTATTTATACAGCCTTCTTAAGGATGTTCTGTGGGATCCGTACCCAAACTCACCCAAAATGCACGAAGTGGTCTTTTCTATGCAAAAAACCGGCATAAGTCCCTTAGACTTAGCTAAAGCCCTTTTGGACAAAGGCTTTTACGCACCTACCATATACTTCCCCCTGATAGTCAAGGATGCAGTCATGATTGAACCTACAGAAACAGAGAGCCCAAGAACTATAAGGGCTTTTGCCAATGCTATAAAGGAAGTACTCCAGCAGGACCCGGAGGAGGTAAAGGCCAGTCCAAAAACTACACCGGTGAGAAGAATAAAGGAGGCAGAAGCCAACAGAAAGCCAATCCTCAGAGCCTCATTGGCATGATCACACAAAGATAGGGATCCTTTTCCAAGTTTGCGCTCTCAAGTATAACAGGGCTATCTGCGTCTATTGCCTTTAGATACACTCTGTCAAAGTCAAACTCTCCAAGGGCTTCTAAAAGATACTTTCCGTTAAAACCTATTTCCATAGGCTCAACGGCAGAAAGGCTCTCCAGTATTTCCACCTCATCCTTACCTTCACCAAACTCGGGCTCCGAGATCTCCATCAAAATAACCTCAGAGGAGAACGAAAGCTTCACAGGAAAGGCGCTAGCAGAAGCTATTGCGGAGAGTCTCTTTAAAGCACGTTCAAATTCGCTCCTGTCAAGAAGCACGTTTAACCTGTAGTCAGTAGGAATAACTGCCATGTAGTCAGGATACTCTCCCTCCAAAAGTCTAACAGAGAGGGACCAGTTTTCTCCCTTCACATGGGCAAAATTCTCGTCTTTGCCCACTTCCACAGAGCCTATAGAGTCCTTTAAAAGCTTTTCTAAGACCTTTAGGCTCTTACGGGAAAGCAGGAGCTCCTCGTCAAAGGAAACACCCTCGGGCATATAGAGGGCAAGCCTGTGTCCATCAGAACCCACAAAATGAAGCCTTCCCTCTTTACTTCCCACATACATACCCTGAAGGGCATACCTCGTATCCTCTTTGGATATTGCATAATCTACCTTGGATATACCCTTTAAAAGTAAACTGCTCGGAATATCACCCTTGCACACAACTTCAGGAAATTCGGGAAACTCGGAAGGGTCGCCACAAACCAGCTTGAACTGGCTCTTTCCTCCTTTGATAATCAGCTTATCCTCTTCCAGCTCCATATATACCTCGGCGGAGGACAGATTCTTTACTATGGATGTCAGCTTGTCTGCGTTGACGGAGGTCTCTCCGGGAGATTCCACCCTTGCGGGCAGATTTAAAACCAAGAAGTTCTCCAGGTCTGTGGCGTAAATGATCAGCCGATCTTCCTCCGCTAACAGTTTAAAGTTGTTTAGAACAGGAAGGGCTGACTTCTTTTCTGTAGCAGATTTTGCCTTTGTAAGCACATCCTCCAGCTCCACCCTATCCACAAACAGACGCATGGCAATAGATTATAACATTTTTGCTTTAAAAAAATCCCCTATCAGGACATTCCCCCAAAGGTTGATGTTCCTAACCCTTTCCTCAATTTCTTAACAATTTCTTAACATTTCACCTTTACATTATTGCCCATGGTAAATCACGTAGCCACTTATGGCAACACGGTGAGCCTGTACTTTGACAGCGTGGAAAGTAAAGTTCTCTTTAAGAGTAGGGTGGCAGGTTTGAAAGGTATAAAAATAGAAAAGGAAGGCTACAAGACCTTAAGGCTCAAAGTGGAGGACCAAGCCCTTTTAGAAAGCCTGCCTGAGAGCTTAGAGAAAAGAAGAAGTCTAAACAGTTTAAGCATAAACATAGAGGACTTGTATTCATATATTTCTCCCTTTATCAAGCACCCTGCCCTCAAGCTTGCCTTTACTGTCATCAATACCATCATCGAACTAAAAAGCTGACATCCTCAGAAAAGATTACGCAACGTCCACTGTGTTAAAATACGCCCAGACTGGAAACTCTTGGAATGAGGGAAGAAGTATTTAAAAGGCTCGTTTTGAGATATGCTGAGAAGTGATTTATCCAAGCCCTCCCAAATCCCTTAAAGCTTGCTTTATTTCTTGAATAACCTCTTTGTTGTAAACAATCTTTCTGCCTTTTTCATCCTTTACTGAGAATACTACAAAAACCTTTCCTCCAACTTCTTTTTCAAACTTACTGTGGCTTCTCTTAAGCCAATCTAACCAATTGTGTATTTGAGGGGTCTGTTTGTAGGTTATGGGTTTTATTTGTATGCCTATATATCCTTTCTGGGCATCAATGTAAAAATCTATATTGTATTTCCTATCCCATTCATCAGGAGCTGGTTTCAGCTTAACACCTATTTCTTCTTCTAAATACTCATATACCGTCTTCTTCTCTGTTATATATCCTTCATAGGTCTTATCTAAAACCAACTGCTTAATATAATCTTTGCAGTCTTCTTCTGATATTTCTTCTACTTCCTTTTTAAGAACTTCGTGTATCTTTTTACAAAGCTCAACACCTAAGTAGTCCAAATACTCTTCCACAGTAAGGGTAGGGACTGACTTTTTCATCTCAATGTACTTAGGAGGTTGTACATTCTCGTAGTAATATTTTTTCCAGTCTTCAAGGCTCTTAGGTTGACACTTTCTTATTTCTTCTGAGACTTTACCCACATATTTAGGTCTGTTATACTGCCATCTGTTGAGAGCTATGTTTAAAACCCACTCCTTAGCCAATTTTTGAAACCTCCATAAATTTATTCTTATAGGAGAACTCTTTTTCTGTATCAACCTTTGCCAGACCCATTTCCAACATCTTTTTGTTAATAAATATTTTGTTTTTTAGATACACATAAGCATCCACGGAGGTATTATGATAGAAATCTTTTCCTGCTTCAAACTTCAAAAAGACTTGTTTGCCTTTCACATACCTATTTAGATACTCCATAGCTTCTTTTGCCTTACTCTCTGGCACTTCCAAGCCTAAAAGCCTAACTACCAATCCAGTATCTAACAGCAATTCTTTTTCTGAGATTACTTCTACCACTTTGTAGAGCTTTTGTTTTCCAAATCTTAGTTTTTTCTCTTCAATAATTGGCTTTGCATCCTTTATTCTGGGTTGATAATTCACTTCAGGAAACTTTGGACTTTCCTTTCTTTCTATGATTTCCAGGTTTAAAGCTCCAACTTTTCTTTTGACTAACTCAACAAACTCAGGATTTATTTCATATCCTATTGCTTCTCTTCCGAGCTCTAATGCGGATTTCAAAGTTGTTCCACTACCAGCAAATGGGTCAAGCACTTTATCACCAACAAAAGAAAACATCTTTATGAGCCTTTTGGGAAGTTCTTCGGGAAAAACTGCCTCGTGTTCTACCTGCTTTGCGCCTCCAAATTTCCAGTGTCCACTAAAATACTCTTTCCACTCCTCTTTGCTTAAGATTGATAGCTCTTTCCTATCTTTGGTAACTTTTCTCTTACCCTCCTTTTTAAAAATAAGGATAAATTCATAATCTATCTCAATTATACCGTTAGGTGGATAAGGAAAGCTTCCCATGATTACAGCTCCACCTGTGGTATTCATAGTAGTTTTTTTCTGCCAAATTATAGCTCCCATATAATCAAAACCGATTTCTTCGCACATAGATATTACTTCTGCGTGTATGGGTATTACTTTATACTTTCCGTATACCACACTTCTTGCAAATTGATCGCCTATGTTTATGCAAAACCGAGAACCTTTCTCAAGCACTCTGTAGCACTCAGAAAAAACCCTGTAAAGATCCCTTAGGTACTCGTGAAGGCTCTGCCCGTAGCCTATCTGCCCTTTAACTCCATAATCTTTTATATGCCAGTAAGGTGGTGAAGTTATGATCAGTTGCACGCTTTCATCTTCAAGCTCTTGCATACTGCGAGCATCCGCTAAATAAAGCCTTGCCTTCATTACATTCTCAGAAATACTGAAAGATACTTGTCCCTTATAACAAGAAAAATTATAGCACACACCCTGTGTTAAAATATGCCCATGCGCTTTAGAGGAAAGGTTTGGAAATTTGGAGACAATGTGGATACAGACCAGATCATACCAGCCCGCTATTTGAACACCTCGGACCCTTATGAACTGGCACAGCACGTTATGGAGGATTCGGAACATCCCAACTTTGCCAAGGAGCATCAGCCGGGAGACATAATAGTGGCGGGTAGGAACTTTGGCAGTGGCTCTTCAAGGGAGCATGCGCCCATTGCCATAAAGTATGCGGGGGTTCCTGTGGTGGTTGCCAAGTCCTTTGCAAGGATCTTCTTCAGAAATGCCATAAACATAGGGCTTCCCATTGTGGAGGCACCAGAGGCGGTGGATGAGATAAATCACGGCGATGAGCTGGAGGTGGATTTGGATAGTGGCATAATAAGAAACCTTACCACGGGCAAGGAATACAAGGCTACCAAGTTCCCAGAGGAGCTTCAGGCGATCCTGCGGGCTGGTGGGCTTATGGAGTATGCAAAAGCAAAACTGAGCAAAAATGTCAGCGGATAAGTTAAAGGAGCTCATACTCAGCAGAGCCCTAAAGGTGGCAGAGGAGCCCATCTTTAAGCTCTCTTCCGGGAAACTCAGTAGGTACTACATAGACCTAAAGCAGGTTACCCTTGACCCGGAGGGAGCCTATTTGGTGGGCAAGTTCATGTATGAGTTGGTGAGGCAGTTTGGCGTTCAAGGAGTGGGTGGGCTCACGCTTGGCGCAGACCCCATAGCCTACGCGGTAGCCTTTGTATCCTATTTGGACGGAAATCCTATAAAGCCCTTTGTGGTCAGAAAGGAGCCAAAAGGACACGGCACAGGAAGGCAGGTGGAGGGACTCCTGAAGGCAGGGGAAAGGGTGGCGGTGGTGGAGGATGTGATTACCACGGGTAGTTCTTCCTTAAAGGCGGTGCAGGCTTGCAGAAGGGAGGGCTTGGAGGTGGTGGGCGTTTTTGCGGTGGTGGATAGAGAGGAGGGGGCTCAAGAAAACTTGAGTAAAGAGGGCGTTGAACTTTATTCTCTTTTTAAGCTCTCCCAGTTGGTCTGATGGACATTTGGCTGGCGTCTTTGCTTTTGGTAATAGGCACTACCCTTGGCAGTTTTATGGTTTTGTTCTTCAGAGGAACAGCCCTCTCATCCCTGAACGTTAGCCTGTCCTTTGCGGGCGGTGTGATGTTAACCGCCAGTTTTGCAGGCCTTATACTGCCCGCAGTGGAAAGGGGTGGCTTTTTCAAAACCGCCTTGGGTGTAGTTCTTGGCTTTGGAGTCATGGCTTTCGTGGAGAGGCTCTTTCCTCACGAACACCTTACTATAGGACAGGAGGGCATACTGCCTTTTTGGCTATATCCCTTCAGGATATACCGGAGGGTTTGGTAGTTAGCCTGCCTTTGCCGCCACCCTTGGCTTTTTGACGGGAGTTCTTCTTATGCTCTTTCTTGATACGGTTAGCTTTTAGCTGTGTTAACAAATTTACAAAAATGTAAGCAATTTTACAAGGCTATGGGCTGTACTAGGTGTTCAGAGGCTTTTAAAATATTGCCTGTGCGGGGTGTGCCCTTTTGGCACACTTTTTGCACAAAAACTATAAGGAGGTTGGAAAATGAAAAAGATAGAGGCGATCATCAAGCCCTTTAAGTTGGACGAGGTAAAGGATGCCCTCGTGGAGATAGGCGTAGGGGGCATGACCGTCACGGAAGTTAGAGGCTTTGGTCAGCAGAAGGGACACACGGAAATCTACAGAGGCACCGAGTACGTTATTGACTTTTTGCCCAAGGTCAAGATTGAGGTGGTGGTAAAGGATGAAGACGTGGAGAAGGTGATAGAGACTATAATGAAGACCGCCCAGACAGGAAGGGTGGGAGACGGTAAGATCTTTGTCATTCCCGTAGAAGAGGTAATCCGAATAAGGACGGGAGAAAGAGGTGAGCAAGCTATATAAAAGATCCTATAAAGGAGGTCAAACCATGCCAAAGTATTCACCGGAGGAGGTGCTGAGCCTCATTGAGCAGGAAGGGGTCCAGTATGTGGACCTCCGATTCTCTGACCTTTTTGGTCAGTGGCAACACCTTACCATCCCAGCCTACGAGCTGTCTCTCTCTACCTTTGAAGAGGGTAGAGGTTTTGACGGCTCCTCCATAAGGGGTTGGCAGTCCATACACGAGTCGGACATGTTAGCCATTCCCGACCCAACCACTGCCTTCATAGACCCCTTCATGGAGCCAAAAACCCTTGTGATGATATGCGACATTTACGACCCCATCACCAGAGAACGCTATGGCAGAGACACCCGTTATATAGCCCAAAAGGCAGAGCAGTACTTGAGACAAACGGGCATAGGAGACACCGCCTACTATGGACCTGAGGCGGAGTTTTTCATCTTTGACTCGGTGGAGTTTGGCACTTCCGCCAACTACGCCTTCTGGAAGGTGGACTCAGAGGAAGGATGGTGGAATAGGGAGATTACTTCTTCTGGCTACAAAATACCCCACAAGAGGGGCTACTTCCCAGTGCCACCTTTGGATAAGACCCATGCACTCCGCAACGAGATGGTATCCATTTTGTCCCAGCTTGGTATTGTGGTAGAACTGCACCACCATGAGGTTGCCACTGCTGGGCAAGGAGAGATAGACATACGCTACGATTCCTTGGTGAATCAGGCGGACAAGCTATTTATTTACAAATATGTGGTTAGAATGGTGGCTCACAAGTATGGTAAGTTTGCCACCTTCTTGCCCAAGGTTCTTCCCAACGACAACGGAAACGGTATGCACACCCACTTTTCCATATGGAAGGATGGGCAAAACCTCTTTGCTGGCTCCGAGTATGCGGGTGTCTCTGAGATATGCCTTTATGCCATAGGTGGTATTCTAAAACATGGACCTGCACTGACCGCCTTCACAAACCCCACCATAAACTCTTACCACAGGCTTGTGCCCGGTTTTGAGGCACCTGTAAGGCTCGCCTACTCTGCGAGGAACCGTTCCGCTGCAATAAGAATACCCACCTACTCCCAATCTCCCAAGGCAAAGAGGATTGAGATCAGGTTCCCAGACCCCACCTGCAACCCATACTTGGCTTTCGCCGCCATACTGATGGCTGCGATAGACGGGATAGAGAACAAAATCCATCCCGGAGAGCCCTTTGACAAGGACATATACTCACTGCCTCCGGAAGAGCTAAAGGACATACCCCAACTGCCCGGCTCCTTGGAGGAATCCCTAAAAGCCCTTGAGAACGATTTTGAGTTCCTTCTGAAAGGTGGTGTCTTCACCGAGGATCTAATCCAAACTTGGATAGAAGCCAAGAGAAAGGAAATAGACGAGATAAGGTTCATACCCCACCCCAAGGAGTTTGAACTTTACTTTGACATTTAATTAAAAAAACCGCCCCGCCCTCAAGGCGGGGCAAAGGAGGAGATAGAATGCGTCGCGTAGCAAGTATTATACCACTATTGCTTTCAAGCTTAGCCTTTGCGGAAGAGCAAGCCCCCAAGTTAGATACAGGGGACACCGCTTGGATGCTTACAGCCACAGCCTTGGTTATGCTCATGAGCCTACCCGGTCTTGCCATATTTTACGGTGGATTGGCAAAGGCAAAGGACACCCTAAACACCATAGCCATGGTATTTACCGCTTATGCCATTGCTTCCGTGGTGTGGGTGATATATGGATACACCTTAGCCTTTGGCACGGACATTGGAGGAGTAATAGGTAGTCCAGCCAAGCTCTTTCTAAGCGGTGTGAATGCCAAAAGCCTTCAGGGGACCATTCCAGAGCTTCTGTTTGTGGCCTTTCAGGGAACCTTTGCACCAATAACCCTTGCCCTCATAAGCGGTTCCTACATAGAGAGAATGAAGTTTTCCGCATGGCTACTTTTTAGCATCCTTTGGGTGAGCTTTGTGTATGTGCCCGTAGCCCACTGGGTATGGGGTAATGGCTTTTTGGCAAAGCTTGGTGCCTTGGACTTTGCGGGTGGCACCGTGGTGCATATAAACGCAGGTATTGCAGGCTTGGTGGGTGCCTTGATATTGGGTAGGCGTAAGGATACTGCCCTCATTCCCAGCAACCTTCCCATGGTTGTTATAGGCACTGGGCTTTTGTGGTTTGGATGGTTTGGCTTTAACGCAGGCTCCGCGGTAGCTTCAAATGCTCTGGCATCGGTGGCTCTTCTAAACACTAACGTTGCCACGGCGGTTGCAGCCCTATCTTGGATGTTTGTGGAATGGCTCCACGCCAAAAAGCCCACCGTCCTTGGTCTTGCGTCCGGTGCCATAGCTGGGCTTGTAGCCATAACTCCGGCGGCGGGCTTTGTGAACGTGATAGGTGCCATCATCATAGGCTTGGTGGCTGGCGTTGTGCCCTACTTTGCAGTGGCAGTGTTAAAGCACAAGCTTGGCTATGACGATGCCCTTGATGTGTTTGGCATTCACGGAGTGGCGGGCATACTCGGTGCCGTCCTTACCGGTGTTTTTGCGGACCCTTCCATCAACGAAGCGGGCAAAGGTCTTCTGTATGGAAACCCGGGGCAAGTTTTGATCCAAATCTTGTCAGTTGTAGTAACTATAATCTACGATGCCATAGCCACCCTTGTGATCCTTATGGTAGTGAAAGCCCTCACAGGTCTGAGGGTAAGCCCTGAAGAGGAAGTAGCTGGGCTGGACAGCTCCCAGCACCGTGAAAAGGCTTACAACCTTTAACAGAGGAGGTTTTGCCATGAAAAAGTTAGCCCTTCTCAGCCTTTTTGGCTACGTAGCCCTTGCACAAGCCCTCGAGCTAAAGCTTGAGCCCATAGGCACCATCAACGTTAATGGTGCGCTAACTGTCTATACCATCCATTCCAACAACAAAACTGACGACAAAAAGACACGCTACGATGTCGGCTCAGCCATTATTAGTCTTTCCAAGCCCGCAGAGCCCCTTGGCTTTACCTTGATCGGTGGTGCATACGCATTTCCAGTGGTGGGTGTGGGACTCCTAAAAACTTCCAAATACACAGACCTGTTCAGCCCAATTCCCGTGGCATACTTGGAATACTCCCCTATGAAAGGGCTGTCCATTCAAGCGGGAAAGCTTCCCACTATAATAGGCTATGAGTCCGCCTTTACTTACCAAAACAACTACATCCAAAGGGGTTTGGTTTGGAACATGCAACCTGTAGTAAACAACGGCGTTAGGCTAACCTACAGCACAGACCTCTTCTTTGTAAGGCTTGGAGCAAACGACGGCTTTTATACTCTCAGCACAACCCATCCAAAACCCGCCCTTGAGGCAAGCCTTGGACTAACTCCCATAAAAGATGGCTCAATAGCCATTAATGTGATCTTTCCCGACAAAAACTCAAGACCAAATGATACCGCAGACCCTTCCAACAAGAGGGAGTTAAACTTGGTAGCTTCCTACACACTGGATAAACTTTCCCTCGGTGCGGACTTGCTCTATGTGGAGGCTCCAAGGAGCGACAAAGCAAATGTTCCAGAAAAGGCAAAGGCAAGCGGTGTAGCACTGCATCTATCTTACGACCTAAAACCCTTTAAGCTCTCTGGTAGGGTAGAGTATGTAAAGGATAACTCTGACGCTGGGGGCATAGATTTAGTGGGTCTTGGCGACGGAAACAAAGGCTGGACCTTTACCGTAACTCCCGCCTACACTAAGGGTCCCCTATTCTTGAGGGGTGAGCTCTCTTACGTAAAGGCAGACAAAGAATTTACTTTGAACAATAAGAAGAACCAAACACGCATAGGTGCAGAAGTTGGGTTTATGTTTTAAAGTATGGGCATAAAGGCTGTCCTTTTGGACATAGATGGGGTGCTGACCATAAGGGATAGGTTAATAGAGGGGACTCCGCGGGCCCTCAAAGAACTTAGAAAAAACTTCAAAATAGCCCTCGTTACCAACACGACGAGGGTTTCCTCTCGCATGATTTTTGAAAGGCTGAGAAATCTCGGCTTTGACCTGGAAAGGGAAGAACTCTTTACCGCACTCAAGGCCTCAAGGGAGTTCTTGGTAAAGAACAAAGCCAACGCCTACCTTTTGGTTTCTGACATGGCACGGGAGGAGTTTGAGGGCTTGGAGGATTATCCAATAAAGTATGTGGTTGTTGCGGATGCATACACAAATTTTACCTATCAGAACCTAAACAACGCCTTTAGGCTACTTTTAGAGGGTGCGGAGCTCATAGCAGTTGCCCCAAACAGATATTTTCTGGATGAAGATGGAAAACTTTCCCTTGATGCGGGACCCTTTGTAAAAGCCCTTGAGTATGCAAGCGGAAAGACTGCCACTGTAATAGGTAAGCCCTCCGCGGAATTCTTCGGATTGGTTTTAGAATACTTAGGAGTTAAACCTGAAGAAGCTTTGATGGTGGGTGATGATATTGAGTTTGATATTTTGGGCGCTCAAAAAGTTGGAATGAGGGCTTGCCTTGTAAAAACGGGAAAATTCAGGGAAAGCGACCTTGAGAAGGGTATAAAGCCAGACCTTCTGTTGGAAAATGTAAATGAACTACCAAAAGCTTTAATGGAGGTGCTTTAGAATGAAGGCTTTAGCCATAAGGCATGTGCTTGCGGAACACCTGGGAATGATGGAAAGGGCCCTGAGAAATTTAGGCTTTAAAGTGGAATATCTGGACACCGCAAAGGGGGAAACTTTAAAAGAGCCCTTGGAAGAATACTCCCTTCTTGTTGTCCTCGGCGGATATATGGGTGCTTATGAAGAGAACCTTTATCCCTTCCTCTCTTACGAGTTTAGGCTTATGGAACAAGCCCTGAAATTGAACATTCCTATTTTGGGCATATGCTTGGGAGCCCAAATGCTTGCAAAGGTTTTGGGGGCAAGGGTCTTTAAGGGTGATAAGGGAAAGGAAATAGGTTGGATGGATGTTTTTAAGGTGGGAGAGCATGAGCTTTTCCAAGAGTTTCCAAACACATTAAAGGTCTTTCAGTGGCACGGGGACACCTTTGAGCTTCCAAAGGGTGCAGTAAGGGTTTATGCATCCGAAAAGTATGAAAACCAAGCCTTTGTGTATGGAAAGGCTGTAGGCTTGCAGTTTCACATAGAGGTGGATCAAAATATGGTTAAAGAGTGGGCGGAGCTTTACCGCGATGAGCTTCAGGAGGAGAAGGTTGGGGAAGACATGCTACGGGTGGAGGACTGGGTGTATGAACAAAATTACCGGCTCATTGAAAGCCTTATGAGAGGGCTAATTTAGAACTTTTTCAATTCTATGTTGTATTTCTTTATTCTGTAGTCAAGTTGCCTTAGGGTAAGACCCAAGAGCTTTGCGGCGCGGGATTTTACGTATCCGGTCTTTTCCAAAGCCTTTATGATCTCTTCTCTCTCCGTGGCTTCTACAAAGCTCGGCAGGTGCTTAAAGCTCACCTTTCCGTGCTCCGGATGGAAGTATTCGGGAATGTCCTTTTCCGTTAGCAACCCGTCCCTCAAAATAACGAGCCTTTCTATGAAATTCTCCAGCTCCCTCACATTCCCATACCAAGGATACTCCATCAGCTTTTCCATAGCCCTCCAGCTGATCCGCACATTCTTTTTGTATCTTTGGTTGAAGATCCTTAAAAAGTGTTCCACAAGCAAAGGAATGTCCTCCTTTCTTTCCCGGAGGGGCGGAATGTGTATAGGGAACACGCTTATCCTATAGAAGAGGTCCTCTCTGAACTCCCCCTTTTCCACCATCTCCGCCAAATTTTTGTTGGTAGCACATATAATACGCACATCCACCTTTATGGTCTTTTCTCCTCCCAGCCTTTCAATCTCCTTGTCCTGTATAGCCCTCAGGATCTTGGGCTGTATAGACAGGGGCATGTCTCCTATTTCGTCCAAAAAGAGGGTGCCACCGTTGGCAAGCTCAAACTTTCCTTTCTTTGGTGCATAGGCACCCGTGAAGGCACCCTTTTCATATCCGAAGAGCTCTGCCTCTAAGAGGCTTTCGGGTATGGCTGAGCAGTTTATGGTTATTATAGGTTTTGATTTTCTGGGGCTTGCAAAGTGTATAGCCTTGGCAATAAGGCTTTTCCCAGTCCCGCTCTCTCCGGTGATCAAAACGGTTATGTCCGTTTGTGCCACTTTTCGGACAAGCTCAGCCAAGTGCCTTATGGCTGGACTGTTGCCCACGATCCCTTCGATGCGGAAATTCTCCGAGAGGGCTTCCGTTAGCATTCTCTTTTCCTCTTCCCACTCCTGCTTTTCCTGTTCCACCCTCTGGCTTATCTTGTACAGCATCCCTAACATGGCTGAAAGGATCATGGCGAGTTTTATTCCTTCCTCTACGCTTTCCCTTTTGAACTCCTTAAAAAACGCCAGCACACCCACCGTTTCCTCACCTACCTTTATGGGCACCGCCACAAAGGTTTCCCTTCCGCTCAGTCTATCCCTCAAACCCGTCTTGTTTAAGTATTGGCTTACGTGAAGGTCAGAGAGCACGACCGGCACGCCCATTTTATAAACTTTTCCTATGATCCCTTCTCCTCTTTTGAACACTCCTCTTTCTACCTCCTCCCTACTCAAGCCAAAGGATTTGACTATCCTGAGAACCTTATTGGGTCTATCGTAGAGGGCTATGTAGCTGTAGGGCACATCCCAAAAGGAGTACAGTATTTTGAGAAACTCCTCCGCACCCTCCTCAAAGCTCAGGCTTTTGCTAAGGATCCGTGCGGTTTGATTAACTACAGAAAGTATGCCAACCTCCAAGGTCTTTTCCATCATTCCTTTTTAATTTTAAAATCTAAGCCAGAAGAGTTGGAAGTTTATAAGGAATAAGTTAAAATATCCCTTAGGAGGTGTGTAAATGAAAAATCCTCTTGATGTTCAACTCTTAGAAGAGCTCTCCAATTTGGAGTATTTTATAGTAAAAGCCCCGTTGAACTCAAGGGATTTTTGGAAGGAGTGGCAAGATAAGTTCTCCCGGGCATACATGACCCGGATCGCCATCAAAAAGCTTTTGAGAACAAAGAAAGCATCCTACGAAGAGGTGTCCAAGTACAAGTCTATGATAGAGCTCTATGAAGATGTGCTTTACTATTTGGAGCTCCTGAAGAACCTTGCCCTTCAGATGAGGGGCGTTTATTCTCCTGAGCCAGATACCGAGTTTGACGACGAGGACATAGACTTAGACTTTTGAGGGAGGCAAGCCCATGCCCTTTAGGAAGAAAACTCTAAGGGGTCAGAATGTCTCTGGTAAGAGGGTTTTGGTTAGGGTGGATTTTAATGTGCCCATGGATGAGTTTGGAAACATTGAGGATGACACAAGGATAAAGGCTTCTTTGCCCACCATTGAGTATCTTTTGGACGCAAAGGCAAAGGTTATTCTGATGTCTCATCTTGGAAGACCTAATGGCAAAAGGGACCCTAAGCTCAGCTTACAGCCGGTGGCCAAGAGGCTCTCAAGGTATTTGAACCGAGAGGTTAAAATGGCACCGGACTGCGTGGGAGAAGAGGTCAAGAGGATGGTGGAGAATCTAAAGGAGGGAGAGGTTTTGCTTTTGGAGAACTTGAGGTTTCACCCCGGAGAAGAGGGCAAAGACCCAGAGTTTGCCAAGGAACTGGCAAGCTACGGAGATATATACGTTAGCGATGCCTTTGGCACCTGCCACAGAAAGCACGCCTCCGTTTATTTGGTGCCACAGTTTCTCAAGCCCGCAGTTATGGGCTTCTTGCTTGAAAAGGAAATAAGCTACTTTGAAAAGGCAATGATCAACCCCCAAAGGCCGGTGGTTGCCATCATAGGGGGTGCCAAGGTCTCCTCCAAGCTGGGTATTCTAAAAAACCTTCTGCGGAGGGTGGATAAGCTCTTTGTGGGTGGAGCCATGGCTTTTACCTTCATAAGGGCTATGGGCTATCCTACGGGCAAATCTTTGGTGGAAGAGGAGCTTTTGGAAACTGCCAAGGACATAATGGACGTGGCAAAGAAGCTTGAGGTCAAGTTTTACTTGCCTGTAGATTTTGTGATAGGAACGGAGGTGTCCGATAAAACGCCCACCAAGGTGGTTCCCTGGCAGGAAATTCCCGATGGTTGGATGGGGCTTGACATAGGTCCCGTTTCTGTCAGTCTACTGAGGGAGGTCCTCTCAGACGCCCAGACGGTAATTTGGAACGGTCCTATGGGTGTTTTTGAACTGGACCGGTTCAAGGATGGCACCTATCAAACCGCAAAAATGCTTGCAGAGTCTCCCGCTTTAACCATCGCCGGTGGTGGAGACACAGACCACGCCATCCATAGGGCTGGAGTTTATAACGCCATAGACTTTGTTTCCACCGGTGGTGGTGCCTTTTTGGAGCTTTTGGAGGGTAAAACCCTGCCCTGCATTGAAGTTTTGGACGATGAGGAATAACTTTTAGGTTTATGAGAAGAAAAACAAGGCAGATAAGCGTAGGATGGGTTAAGGTTGGAGGAGATGCCCCCATAGTGGTGCAGTCTATGACCTCCACCAAGACCCACCAAGTGGAAGAGACCCTTTCTCAGATAAACAGGCTCGCAAAGGCAGGCTGTGAGATAATAAGGGTTGCGGTTCCCCATCGGGAGGACCTGGAAGCCCTTCCGGATATAGTCAAGAACTCTCCCATACCAGTGGTAGCGGACATACACTTTGCACCCTCTTACGCCTTTGGCTCTATGGAGGCTGGTGTTCATGGAATCCGCATAAACCCGGGGAACATAGGAAAAGAAGAAATCGTCAGGGATATCGTCCAAGAGGCAAAGAGGAAGGGAGTTGCCATAAGGATAGGCGTCAATTCGGGCTCTTTGGAAAAGGACCTTTTGGAAAAGTATGGCTATCCGAAGGCAGAGGCACTCTTTGAAAGTGCCATGCGTTGGTCAGAAAAGTTCGAAAAGTGGGGCTTTTATAACTTTAAGGTCTCCATAAAGGGCTCCGATGTGTTGGAAAACATCAGGGCAAACGAGCTTTTTGCACAGCACACAGACATTCCCCTGCACATAGGCATCACCGAGGCGGGCATGGGACTAAAGGGTATAGTAAAGTCCGCGGTGGGCATAGGCATACTTCTTTACAAGGGTATAGGAGACACGGTTAGGGTCTCTTTGACAGACGACCCGGAGGTGGAGGTGGAAACCGCTTACGCCATTCTGCAGTCTTTGGGTTTAAGGCGGAGAGGTATAGAGATCATAGCCTGTCCCACCTGCGGAAGGATTGAAGTGGACCTGCCAAAGGTGGTAAAGGAAGTGGAGGAAAAGTTAAAGGGTCTTGAAAAGCCTCTAAAGGTTGCCATAATGGGCTGTGTGGTTAATGCCATAGGAGAGGCAAGGGAAGCAGACTTGGGTCTTGCCTGCGGAAGAGGCTTTGCATGGCTTTTTAAGGAAGGAAAGCCCATAAAGAGAGTTAGCGAAGAGGAGATGGTTCAAGCTTTGCTGGAAGAGGTACTAAACCATGACGGAAAAGGAAAAGTATGAAAAGCTATTGCAAAGGGCACAGCTGGTGGACCCGAACGTTCAGATAAACTTTGTAATGCTTGACTTACAGCCAAGGTGGATGAAATGCAGGCGTACAAGAAGGCTCGTTTTTCAGTTTCACAAGCTCGGACAGGAGGAGGCTTTGACTGCCTGCGGGAAAAGGTTAGAAAAGTATCAAATCCTCCCTGAAAGGCAGGAAAACCTGGTGATCACGCAGGTGAACATGATGTTGGGAGGGCTTGGAGTCTTGGTTTTCTTTGACCTTTGTCCCCAATGCTTTGGAAATGTGAATAGATGCACTCCAGAGGATTGATCAAAGGTGGAGTGAGATCCCAATGAAGGATTTTTTAGAACAGCTTCATTACTCCCTTGACATCACCCCAGTTGAATCATACCATGTATTTGTTTAATCAGTTTAGGGCTCACTGGGAGCCTCATGCTAATGATGGTGATTGTGTTGTGGTTTTCCCTTTAGTGTGTAGCCACGGAGTTGGTCATACTTTGCTATCTGTTCCTTTGTAAGAACTTGTTTGGTTTCCAAATGTGCTTGAAGATGAACCAGTCTGAGTTCCCCCTGAAGGACTGCTATCTCTCTGACCAGCTTTCCAAGACTTTCTTCGTTGATGGACTCCGTTTTGAAAAGTTGGTCCAATTCTCTTTCCTTTTGGACGATCTGCTTTCCCAATTGCATGGCACGCTCACGCATGGCGTTGTAAATTTTCTCTATCTTCAACCTTTGCTCTTCCGAAAGCTTGAGCTCTGATGCAAGGTCAAGGACATGCCGCGGGCCCGGATAGTGGTTCAGCTCAGCTGCCTTTGCCAATCCCATACCCTCTCCCTTTAAATATCCCTCAATCTCTGCGGGCGAAAGAGCCTTTATTTCTCTGTGCTGTTCTCCAGAGTAGGGCGAGTGAGCCTTTTGTGCAAAAAGAGGCATGGAAAATACCAAAAGGGTGCCTGCTGTGAAAATTCGTCTAATCATAATATTCAACCTCCACAAAGATTATACTATGTAAGTTCTTTTGGCACCTCACCCAACCTGCTTAGCTTCTTTTTGATGATGTCCTGGGAGTACTTTTCAAGGTAATAGACTATAGTCTCCACCCTTATTTTTACACTGCCTGCGGGCTTTGTTTCGTCCAGCTCCCCAAACTTGAAAAAGAGGGTGCCGGAGGATTCTACGATCTTCTGGACGGGTGTGAAGGTTGGCTGGTCCATACCGCATTCGTAAGAAGAGAGCCTTATGACCCCTGTGATCCAGGGAAATCTGCTGGCAAACTTGGCTCCCCAGATGATCTCGTTGGTGTTAGAGCTGTAAGAGGAGGTCCACACATCCGATATATCAAGGGAAATGCCAAGCCAGTCCAAGAGCCATTTGTCTATTGGTAGGTAGTTGTACCAAAGAACCGGATAACCATAAAGCTGAAACTCTGCGTCTATTTCGTGTCCTATGCCCGGGTCCATATGGTAAGGTCTTGCCAGCACCAAGAGGGCAGGTCTGTTGTTTTTGACGCACCAGCGCAGAATTTCCAAAGACTTTTCCCGCATGCTTTTGTCAAACTCCTCAAGGGATGCAAAGCCTTCCTTTACCGCCTCTACCACCTCTTCGTAGGTGAGGTCCTCCACCGCTGGCTTTAAGCTTTCAAAGAGATACTTAGGCAAAAGCTCTGGCTCCCCAAAGGGCACAAAGGGAGAAACGTACTTTATACCTCTCTCTTTGAACTCGTCCCTCTCTTTAAGAAAGCCCGCCTTTATGTTCTCCGGTGCCATCATCACCCGAGTGCAACACAGCGTATCCATCACATGCCCTCTCAAAAAGGAGGGCAGGGAATAGATCATAGGCACAAAGAGGATGTCTATGTCTTTATGTAAGAGCTCTCCTATGTGTCCCGCAAGGGCTTTCACCGGAAAACAGCTATCCATGGTGATCCTGCCCTTGCCGTAAGTTCTGTATTGCTCCTCGGAGGTGTCCGAGCTAAAAACCACCTTCATACCCAGGCTGTCAAAAAAGCCCACCCAAAAGGGCGCGGTGCCCCAGATGTTTAAAAACTTGGGAATGCCTACTTTAATGGACCTTCTGGTTTGCCCTTTTTGGTTTGAACGCAGTTTTCCTAACAATTTGGGCAATGTTAGGAAACTCATCCTGCACCCTCCTCAGCTCCTGTTGAAGGAGCTTAAGCTCGCTTTCGTCTTCTACAAGTCCCTTTGGACATGCGTTGCCCACTATGAGCCTAAGCCAACCCCTCTCCAAGGGCACCTTACTCCAAGGTCTTCCTTCCCCTTCTCCTACAAACACATCTATGAAGGTCCTCTGACAGTTCATAGGACACCATCTGCATACCGTCTCTTGGGATGTGGTTGCCCTGTAGGTTAGGTTTTCTACAGCGTCAAAGCCCCTAAACCGGCTTTTACCTTTTGTCTCAAGGGCAAGTAAGGCCACACCTAAAGCTCCCGCCTCTCCCGGGTAGGGATGTACAAATACCTGTGCATCTGGCACCTTGGACTTTATAAAGTCCCTCTGGGCTTTTACCACCGCCAAGTTCTTGTGGGTTCCACCCTGAAGCACAAACTTTTTGCCCACCTGCGCCAAGTTGTTTATGTTGCCTGCGTAAATCCACACGTTCAAGGGCAGAACAGCGCATAGCCCCGCAAGGATCTCCTCCGCCTTCCAACCCTTCCTCTGCTGATTGACTATATCGCTTTGTAAGAACACGCCACAGCCCATGGTAAAATTGGGAATGGCCTTTGCACTAAAGGCAAGCTTGGCAATATCCTCCAGTGGTATGTTGAACCTTTCTGCCACTCCTTGCAAAAAGGCACCGTTTCCGGAGGAACACTGAGAATTTAGCCTAAAATCTACCACAGAACCGTTGCGAAGGATGAGGATCTTTACATCCACCCCACCCACATCGCATATACAGTCCGCATCCTTAAAAAAGTGCATGGCACCCGTAGCGTGGGCAACCGTCTCCACCACCGCACAGTCCGCCCCCAAAACATCCTTCAAAAGGTCCTTTCCGTAGCCCGTAAGTCCCAAGCCTATAACTTCCACATCATCCCCAAAGAATTCCCTTATCTGTCTGAAGATGCTTTTGGCATCCTCTATGGGATTGCCCTTGCTGATCTGATAGCAGGAAAAGACCGGCTCTCCTTCCTCAGAGACGCACACCGCTTTGGCAGTGGTGGAGCCAAAATCACACCCTATGGCGATCCTTTTAACCTTCTTGGGAACGATCTTCTTATACTGCCCTTCGTACTCTCTCAAAAACTCCCTTAGCTCTTCCTCAGAGGACACAAGCCCTCTCTTTCCCTCCTTCAGCTTTTCTTGGTATTGCCCCTCCTCTATCCACCACTTGAGCCTATCCAAGCCCTCATAAACTCCGCCTTCCTCCTCCATGGCATAAAAGACACAGCCAAGGCTCGCATAGTAAAGGGAGTTTTCGGGAACTACCACCAGTTCCTCCATCTCTTGGTCTGTGCAATCCCTCAAGCCCTTCTCCTTCCATATTCTCTGCAGGTGCACACGCCAAGCCTCCCTAAGCCCCCTAAAGAATAGGTTAGGACCTCCCAACAGTAGCACCTTCCACATGGGAGTGTTCCCTTTGGTAAGCTGGGAAAGGTTCTGATAGACCACCGCGTCAAAGAGGGAAGCCATGATCTCCTCCGGTGGCACTCCAGCCTTTTGCAGGGTATTCACATCCGCCTCCGCGAAGATGCCACATTTGGCACTTACCTTGTGGAGGTTGTAGCCTTTGTATCCCATAGAACCCAGCTTTTCCTGAGGAATTCCAAGCTTCCTTGCGGTCTTTTCTATAAAGGTGCCCGTCCCCCCCGCACAGGCGTTTTGCATAAAGACCTGCTTTACCCTTTTCCCCTCCACCTCCTTGAAAAAGATCGCCTTCATATCCTCCCCACCGATTTCGCTAACAAACCTTACATCCGGATGGAGTTTTTCCACTGCAATGGATACCGCAACCACCTCCTGAACAAACTTTCCTCCCGCCAGCGGAGCGATCAGTGTAGCACCAGAGCCAGTGAAATAGACCCTGTCCCTTCCGGGCTTAAAACCAAAGTTCTCTTCAAGCTTTTTTAAGAACTCATACACCTTCTCTGCAGTCTTTGTGTTGTGCCTTTCGTAGGCTTTATCTAAGATGTTTCCACGATCATCCACCAAAACATACTTACAGGTGGTGCTTCCTACATCTATGCCCAAAATCATTTTAGCCTCCCCATAAGTTTTGCTACGTGCATCACATAGTTGGCGGATGTTCCCACGTAGCCATAGTTTGGCACTTTGTAGGTTGCCCTTTTGAGCTGTGGATGTTTTTCTTCAAAGTCCCTGATCTCCTCCAAGCTCAAGCCTGTTTTCTCCAAGGCTTGTTCAAACTCCTCCTTTGCCCTCCTCTTGGCTTCTGTAAGAACCATCTGACAGCGGGAGTATGCATGCACCTCCGAGTCTCCTTTGACCTCTATGGGTGCGTATAGGAGCTCTGGATAGTCTGCCAGCACCTTTGCCATGGCACCAACAGACATAGTGTTGGGAAGGCATCCGTAGGGAGACAGCTCGCAGATCATATGGGCTTGCTTGTGTTTTAGTGCGTAGAGGGCTTTGCCAATGAGCATATGCCCCTCACCCCCAGTTAACCTGTAGTAAAAGTAAGGTCTTGCCAGTTCCTTCAGTTCCCTCTGGGAGGGCAATGGATTGGGAATGTTATTTAAAGCCTTTCTGAGCTTGTCGTAGGTTCTTCTGTATAGCCACGCAAAAAATGAGATGGCAAATTTTTTAAGGTAGTATTTTTTTACAAAGGGCTTGGCGTCTTCAAGCTTGAAAAGTTCCATGTTTATAAGATAGTCCATCCAGACCGCTACCGGTGGTGGGATAACTTCCGCACCTTGCTCCTCCAACCATCTTTTTATGTTGTAGTTTCCGTCTCCTTCGTGGGTCTGAAGCCAAAACTCTCCGGTGATCTTTACCTTTGCCTTTGGCTGAAGTCTATCCACCTCTATCTCATCCCAAAGCTTTTTAACTTCCTTTAGGGCATCCACGAAGTAATCGGTGAATATGTGCCAAAGGAAGTTCCCGAGCTTTTTGCCCACTATGGGTCTCTTTTTGAGTTTTTCGTAAAGCACTTCCACACTGTTCTTTACCACCTGGTCCGTTTGACCCTTTTTTACTTCGTAAGGTCTTGTGGCGTACTCCATGTCCGTTATCAGGTCTCCCATGAACATGGCATAGACGAGCCCAAGGGTAAGAGGCATGCTTATTTCCAAGCCACCACCCTCCACAGACTGTTCAAGCTGTAGAAGGTCCAAAAGAAAAAGCCTAAAGTCCCGTAGGTTTAGCCCTTCAAGGACCCTCTCGTAGGATTCGTGATACTGTCCAAACCTGCAAGGTCCGCAGGCACCGATCGTAACAAACACGTACCGATCCCTTACCGCCTCCCTTCCTTCCCTCTTTTCAATGTCCATAAGGGTCCTTGCTAAGTTTCCTGCGGTAAAGGTGGTAGGACAGCAAGCGCCCACATCTATGTACTCCTTCCCTATGTCCAAATCTACCCTTTCTATGTTGGGCAAGGGCTTTGCCTTATAGCCCATGTTTTCCAAGGCACCCGTTATGAGCCTTTCGTGTTTAAAGGTAAGCCCACCAAATAGTATGGTAGTGTATGATCTTTCCTCCTTGGTAAAGGGTCTTGGCTTGTAGGCTTTATACTCAAAGCTTACTGCTTCCATGAGACCCCTCCTAAAAAGGTTTTTTTATAAAATAAGCTGAACTTTAGGTCAACAAACTGAGAAAAATCACCCAGCGAACAAATTTCAATAGAAAATTTTTATAAGTTTCTATTATGTATCCATAAGTAAAAGTTATTGCAAAGCAGAAATAAATGTAATAAAACTATCAACACAACCTTAAAGGGAGGTGAAAATATGGACAGAAGAACCTTTTTAAAAGGTGGTCTTTTGGTAGCCGGCGGAGGTTTGATTCTGCCAAAGCTGTCTGTAGCCTACGACCCCAGTGAGATCTTAGCCTGGACCCGGTATCCTCTAAAGTCTCCCAAGTACCCACTTATAGTTCAAACTATGAGACCAAGGAACTTTGAAACACCAGTGCAGTATTATGAGCACTTTTACACACCCAACGAAGCCTTTTATGTTAGATGGCATCAGGCAGATTACGCAGACAAAAAGGAAGACTTCAAGGACTATAAGCTAAAAGTCTATGGACCCGCGGCTAAGAAGCCTGTGGAATTCACCCTTGATGAACTAAAGAAAAACTTCAAGGTGTACGAACTAACAGCGGTAAATCAGTGTTCTGGAAACAGAAGAGGCCTATTTGATCCAAAGGTTACCGGTGTTCAATGGAGATACGGTGCTCTGGGAAATGCCAAATGGGTGGGTGTAAGGCTCAAGGATGTGCTTGATGCTGCGGGCGTGGATCCAAAGGCCAAGGCGATAGTTGCTTATTCAAGCTACAACCCACCAACTGTTCAAGGGCAAGACCATTTTGCCAAGGCTATACCCATCTGGAAGGCTATGGATGAGAACTGCCTTATAGCTTTTGAAATGAACGGTGAGGAACTGCCTGTGGAAAACGGCTATCCTGCAAGGCTTGTGATACCTGGCTGGACTGCCACTTACTGGATCAAGGCTGTAACAGATATACAGGTGGTCTTTGATGTGCCAAAGAACTTTTGGTATGACACCGCCTACAGACTTCCAAGGAACAAGTTTCCAATCATAGAACTTTGGGACAAGGACCCCACCGCACCCACTGTCCCAATAACAGAAATGGTGGTAAATTCCCTTGTGGTAAAGTTTGTCAATAACAACACAAAGAGGACCATATACCCCTATGAGGTGGATAACACTCAAATAAAGGATATAAAGAACTTTGCACGGGTGGGCGATTATATAACCGTTATGGGTGTGGCTTATGATGGTGGCTATGGTATTAAGATGGTAGAGGTATCCGTAGATGGTGGAAAGACCTGGCAGGAGGCTAAGATAATCAAATCTGACGGTAGGTATTCATGGGTGCAGTGGGAACACACCTTTAAAGTAGAAAAGAAGGGTGTGTACAAAGTTATGGCAAAGGCTTCCAACAGGATGGGTCAAACTCAAACCTTTGAGCTTATATGGAACCCCGCAGGCTACCACAACAATGTGGTGCAAACCTTTAACCTTTACGTTTAAGGAGGTAATACCATGAAAAAGGTATTTGTTTTATCTGCCCTTTTGGTAAGCTTCGGCTTTAGTGCAGAAACCTTAAAGGGAACTCAAGAAGAAAGGGCTGTAATGGGATACTGTCTTCAATGTCATAGCTATGATTACATAAAGACCAACGCACCCCTCACTCAAAAGGGATGGGAAGGAGTTGTCAAAAAGATGGTCAATGTATTTAAGGCACCTATCCCCGAAGATGCCCAAAAGCAAATCATTGAATACCTAACCAAATACTACGGGAAGAAAGAATAAAAACGAAAGTAGGAGGGGCTAAGCCCCCTCCTCAACTTATCTGTTCTATGGGCATGCCCTTGGTCTCTTTCCCCTTGATGGCGTATATCACAAAGGCAAAAAATCCCACAAGCCAAAAGAGAAATATACACAAAAGTCCAAGCCGGTAGTCTCTGCTAGCCAAGGTCGTCACAAGCACCGGTGCAAGAGCACCCGAGAGCCTTCCTACAACGGAGAGCACACCTATGGCGTATGCCCTTATGTAGGATGGGTATATCTCCGTTGCGATCACATAAGCCACAGAGGCAAAGGAAAAGGCGATCAACGAATACAAAAAGTAAAGAGTTTTAGGGTTGACGTCCCTTAACAAAAACAGAAAAACCGCCAAAGCAGATAGCCCGCTTATGCCAACCCCAAGTACCTTTCTACCCACTCGATCGTTTAAAAAGGCTACCACAAGACCCCCAATCAGTCCCCCCACACTTCCAAAGAAGAGCACCTCGGAGACCTGCTTGGAGCTAAGATTATAGACCTTTGAAAGAACCAAGGGTAAAAAGGTAATCATGCCGTAGTAGGTGGTAAGTATGGTAAAACTCATTGAGGCACTAAAGAGAAACCTCCACCGGTATTTGGTTAGGATCAGCTTAGTGGCATCCCATATGCTACCTTCAAAAACGGGAATTTGACAACTTTCCACCTTTGGAGAGATGCCCGCCTCCCTTTCCACCTTTTTGACGATTTCCTCCGCCTCCTTCAGTCTTCCCTTGGAGATGAGCCACCTGGGAGACTCGGGCACATATATCCTTATGTATATGATTAAAAGGGTCAAAAGACCACCAATAAAAAAGGCAATCCTCCAAGCAAAGCTTTCGTCAAATTGCTTTAAAAGATACAAAGCAGATAAAGAAGCCATAATACTTCCCAAGTTCCAAAGGGCGGTGATGGTGCCATCCACCTTTCCCCTGTGGCGGGCGGGCACAAACTCGTCTATTGCGGACTGGATCGCTGCAAACTCTCCACCCAAGCCCGCACCCGCCAAGATCCTGAAGAACAGGGCAGACTCAAAGCTATTGGCAAAGCCCGTTAAAAAAGTGCCCCCAGCATACAGAAGCAATGTAAGAATAAAGAGTTTTTTCCTGCCGAACCTGTCTGCCAAGTAGCCAAAGATCAAGGAGCCCAATATGGCACCTATGAGAAAACCGCTCACTATCAGAGAAGCCTGCTGGGTGGTAAATTGGAGGGCTTTTGCCATGGGCTTTAGGACTGCACTTACTATGACTACTTCAAAGGCGTCCAAAACCCAAGTGATGCCAAGGGCTAAAACAAACCTGGTGTGAAAGCCCGTCCAGGGAAGGGCGTCAAGCCTGCAGGTTAGGTCTGTGTTTATAAACCTCATAAAAACCTGCCAAATTCTTCAAACTTAAAGCGGTATGCCCTTGGAAGTAGCTCCCTTTGAGGGTCCTTGTATCCTATGGCAAGCATAACGGGTATAACCTTATCCTTATCTACCCCCAAAAACTCCTTTAATCTCTCTTCGTCAAAGCCCTCCATTGGATGGGTTTCTAACCCATAAGCCCTTGCTACGATCATAACCGTCATACAAAAGAGGGCGGTATCCCTTATAGCCTTTCTTATGGCTTTCTCTCTGTCGGTCCATCCCCTCTGGATGTTCTCTTTTAGCTTCTCCTTTGCCTCTTTGGGTATGTAGCCAAGTTCCACCCAGCTGTCCAAAACCTTATCCACGTGCTCAAAGCCCGCCCTTGGGTTTGCAATAAACACTATGTTGGCGGAGGCATCCTCTACCTTTTGCTGTCCGTAGCATATGTCCTTTAACTGCCTTTTTTTCTCTTTGTCCTTTACTACCACCACTTCCCAAGGTTGGAGGTTGTATCCGGAGGGTGCGGTGGCGGAGATCTCTAAAATCTCCTTTATAAGTTCATCGGGAACTTCTCTTGTTGGGTCAAAGAAGGTAATTGACCGCCTTTCGGTTATCAACCTTAGGCATTCTTTCATGGCAAACCTCCTTTGTAGGTTTTGACTAAGTATAAGCCAGTAGCCTCCCTCAAGCAACGGACTTTTGAGGCTGTTCTAAAAATCCCTCATCGGGATACCCCCAGCGGAATAACGACAGTCTCACTCATCAACCCAAGGCTTGTACTCCATTACCTGCTCAAAGGTATAAGGGCATTCTTGTGGAAAATCCTTTTCTGTGGGAAGCTTTCCAAAGTATTTTTTAGCTATGTGGTGGTTTTGAGGCTCTTCAAACCACCTCGTAAGCCTTTTTATAGCAATGCGCCAAGCGATGGAGAGTTCCTCCATTGATTTTTTCCTTATGCTTGGGTATCTCTCAAAGATGGTATCAAGCTCATTCCTTGCGTTGTTTATGCTCTTTATCCAGCTGTGCCCTACATACTCGTTGTACTTAAAGTTTTCCCATTTGTAAAGGTGTTCCAAAATTACCGCTATCAGGCTAACCACACTGTCCAGATATCTCTGTCCCATATCCTCCATCTCCTCCAATAGGTTCTCCCAGTCTACAAGGTCATATTCTTTGTTTTTGAGAAGTCTGAGATTTTCCTGCACCCACAGATAAAAGTCCTTTTCATAAAGTTCTTTTAGGCTTTGTGTTTTTAGCTCCATGAGTTTTAAATATAAGCCCTTCTTCTGGAGGATACTTTCAAAAATCCCTACACCCCTATGGGCTTTTTGCAGTTTATATGAGAGTTTTTATATAATCGGGAGTCATAGGTAGTTGATTGACCTCTATGCCATACCCCCAGAGTAATGCGTTTGCCACCGCGGGTGCTATGGGTGGAAGACCGGGCTCTCCTACGCCACCCATGGGTCCTTGCCCTTTTACTATATGCACCTCTATCTGTGGCGTCTCTTCCATGGTAAGGAGAGGATATGTATCAAAGTTAAGGCTCTGAGGACCTCCCTCTGAAAAGCTCACCCTCTCCTTTAGGCTCGCACTTAAGCCCATAACTATGGCGCTCTCCATCTGGGAAACCACCAAATCTGGATGCACCACTGTGGGACCTAAATCTATCACGCATACAACCTTACGCACCCTTATTTTGCCCGTTTTTTTGTCCAAGGAAACCTCTGCACATTGGGCTACATGGCTTCCGAAGGAAAAATGATAAGCTAATCCCATAGCCCTTCCCCTGTGGGAACCCTTGCCCCATCCCGATTTTTCAGCACACACCTCTACTACCCTCCGAGCCCTTGGGTTTTTGGAGAGTAGTTCAAGCCTTAGCTCCACCGGGTCTCTGCCACCCGCCTTGGCGAGTCTGTCTATGAACGTCTCAAGGGTGAAGGCATTGTGGGAGCTTCCCACCGAACGCCAAAACCAAACAGGTATAGGAAGGTCAATTTTTACAAATTCCACGTGCAAGTTGGGAACCGAATAGGGCATGTTTTCTATTCCTTCCACCGCCGCCCTGTCTATTTTTGAAAACATTCCTGCCCACTCAAAGACCGCAGGCACAGCTATTTTGTGATGTATGGCTACTACCCTCCCCTTTTCGTCCAAGGCTCCCACAAACTTTGTGGCGTTCATGGGTCTATACCAGCCGGATTTTACGTCATCCTCTCTGGTGTATATTAGCTTTACTGGTCTTCCAAGCTTTTTGGATATCTCCACTGCCTCTCTTACAAACTCCACGTTTGCCTTCCTTCCAAAGCCTCCACCCAAATAGGTGGTATATATTTCAATGTCTTTTTCGTCCAAACCCGTTATTCTGCTGACGGTTTTTAAAGCCCAAGTTTGGGATTGAATGGGTGCATAAACCACACACTTATCCTTTCTCACATCCGCCACGCAGGACATGGGTTCCATAGTGGCATGATAGAGATATGGCAAAAGATAAACGCTTTCTACCTTTACCTTAGCCTTTGATATTACATCCTCTGGGTTTCCATCATGCCTCGCCACTGCACCTGCCCTGTTTAGGGCATTAAGGTAGTAGCGTGCTAACTTTTGGTCGTTAAAATCCTTTATCGGGCTTTCGGTCCATTCTACCTTTAAGCTCTCCCTTCCCTTTTGGGCTGAGTAGAAATCCTTGCCACACACCGCCACCCCAGTGGATATGGCAAACACATCTATCACTCCTTCCACCTGCTTTGCCCGACTTGGGTCAAAACCCTTTAGCTTACAGCCAAAAGCGGGAGGTCTTTCCACCACCGCATAGACCACATCTTTAAGCCTTACATCAATACCAAAGATAGCGCTCCCATCCACCTTTTCTCTGGCGTCTATTCTTGGAATGTTTTTGCCAATGTATATAAACTCGGAGGAATCCTTTAGTTTAACCTTATGTGGAATAGGAAGCTTTACCGCCCCTTCCCAAAGCTCTCCGTAAGAAGCCTTTTTTCCATTTCCAAAAACATAGCCCCCCTGTGCCTTTAGCTTTTCCTTTGGTACCTTCCACTCTTCAGAGGCGTAGTTTATTAGCATCTCCCTCATTGTGGCACCAAGCTGTCTTAAAAAGTCGTACATATTCCTTACGCTGGTGCTTCCACCCGTCAGTTGCATGCCCAACTTTCTGTCTATGTATTGAGGTCCTGCGGGTGCAGACCTTACCCTTACCCTCTCCCAAGGGAAGTCCAGTTCATCCGCCACCAACATAGCAAGCCCAGTCCACACCCCCTGCCCCATCTCCGACTTGTTAACCAAAAGCACAAGGTGATTGTCTCTGGTTATGTTTGCCCAGAGAACTGGGTTTATTATTTCTTCTTGTACTGCCTTGATTATCTTGAAACCTCCCTCTGTTAAAACAAGTGCCAAACTCAAACCAGTAAGCTTTATAAAATCCCTTCTGTCTATCATGTTTTAACCCCCATCATACCTTGGGCTCTAAGTATTGCCCTCAGAATTCTTGGATAGGTTCCACATCTGCAAAGGTGGGAAGACATAGTTCTTACTATTTCCTCCCTGCTTGCCCTTGGGTTTTTCTTAAGGAGTGCGTAAGCCTCCACTATCTGACCGGGCTGGCAATAACCGCACTGGGGCACGTTCAACTCCACCCAAGCCCTCTTTACCGGATGGTCGGCGGGGATACCCTCTATGGTGATTATCCTCCTACCCTTTACCGCCTTTAAGGGAGTTATGCAACTGCGGATGGGCTCCTCTTCCAAAAGGACTGTGCAAGCTCCACATATACCCTTGCCACATCCAAACTTGGTGCCAGTCAAGCCAATATGCTCCCTTATCACCCAAAGAAGAGGAGTATCCTCGGGCAAGCTTACCTTGTATAACTTTCCGTTGATGTAGATTTCAGTCATAACAAACCCCCTTCCCTAAGGAGTTTAATCCGCAGGATGTGGTTTGTAAAGCTCAGATCGTCAAGCTTTTCTCTTCCTAAAAAACCCATAAAAAAGAAAGACAGCTATAGCAACGGATATTGAGGCATCCGCCAAATTAAAGGCTGGGTAGGAAAATTTTCCATAGGAAAGGTAAATAAAGTCCCTTACCTGTCCCAAAAAGAGGCGGTCGTATAGGTTGCCAATGGCTCCGCCACCTATGGCACCCATGCAAAGGGAAACCACAGGATCTCTTTGCTTGATGGAGTATGCAAAGGTTATAAGGACCGCAATGGGTGGGAAAAGTAGCAAAATGGGAAGCCTCAGCCAGTCGGGAGCTTGGGAAAGGATACCAAAAGCCACACCCTTGTTATAGACCATAACCAGCTTGAGAAAAGGCAGTATTTGTACCTCTCCCTCTATAAACTGCTCCGCCAGGTGTTTTGTATAAAGGTCTGCCATCAATACAAAAAAGCAGACCACCAAGTAGGTTAAAGCATATTGGCTAAAGAATCTCTCCATAGTTTTTCTAGATCTTCAACATTCTCTTTGAGTATGGGCTCTTCGTAGAGTTTCACAATAAGCTCTGGCTCGCCCTTTACTTTACCCAAAAGGAGCCAGTCCAATCCCACGCTTTCCACATAGTTTTTCAAAACTTCTTCCTTATCCTTTTCTATGCTAACTACCACCCTTGTGGGACTTTCGGAGAAGAAGAACCTATCAAGGGCTTCCTCGGTGTAAAGGTTTAGCTCCAGACCGAGCCCCGTGCCAAAGAGGCACTCTAAGAGGGCGATCATAAGTCCGCCGGTGGATACATCGTGGGCAGAAAGGATTATTCCCTCTCTTATTAGCTTTATTAGGGTTTCATGCAGTAGTTTTTCTTTCTTCAGGTCCACCGCGGGCACATCTCCGGCCACAATTCCGTGCACCACCTTTAGGTATTCGCTACCCCCCAAGCTCCAGCTTCTTTTCAGGTCTCCTATCAAAAAGACCAGACTACCCTCCTCCTCAAACTTGTGGGTTACGAACCTTTTCCCTTCTATGGCACCCACTGCCACCAAGATGGGAGTTGGGTATATGTTTCTGATTTCCTTTTCCTCCACCGTCTCGTTGTAGAGGGACACATTTCCGCTTACTACGGGCACCCCAAAGAACTTGCAAGCGTCCGCCATCCCCCTTATTGCCATCTCCAACTGCCACATTACCTCCGGCCTTTCTGGATTTCCAAAGTTCAGACAGTCTGTTATGGCCAAAGGCTGTGCACCCACACAGGCAAGGTTTCTGAGGGCTTCCGCCACTACGTACTTTCCGCCTTCATAAGGGTTCAAAAAGACCATCCTGCCGTTCCCTTCACAGCTCAAAGCTACGAGCTTTTCGCTTTTTATCTCCGGGCTTACCACCCACTTTATACGTAGAACTGCAGCATCTCCCCCCGGCACCAACACCGTGTTTGTCCCCACCTGATAGTCATACTGACTGTAGACCCACTCCTTGGAGCACACGTTGGGAGAGGACAAAAGCTTACGAAGGGAAGCCTTTATGTCCTTTTGCTCCAACTCCTCTTCTTTGAAGGACCTAACCTGCTTTATGTAATCGGGCTCCCTGCTTGGTCTTTCGTAGACGGGTGCCTCCTCGGTTATTAGACTTACGGGCAGTTCTGCCACCAACTCCCCATGGAAGTATGCACGGAACATACCATCGTCGGTCATCTCCCCCACCACCTCACCTTCCAAGTGGAAATCCTTTGCCAACTCCTTCAACCTTTGAACATTGTCCCTTTCTACCACCAAAAGCATTCGCTCTTGGCTCTCAGAAAGGAGTATTTCATAAGGGTTCATTCCCTCTTCTCTGAGAGGCACCTTTTCAAGGTGTAGCACCACGCCCATTTTGGATTTGTTTGCCAGCTCGGAGGATGCACCCGCAAGACCTGCGGCGCCCAGGTCCTGAATACCCACCACCAGACCTTCCTCTATTATCCTCATAAGGGCTTCTATGAGCTTTTTTTCAAAGTAAGGGTCTCCCACCTGCACGTTGGGTCTTTTGCTCTCTGTGTCCTCGCTGAACTCACCGGACGCCATAACCGCACCGTGTATGCCATCCCTCCCAGTGGAAGAGCCTATTAAAAAGAGCAGTTGTCCGGGTTTTGTTGCCCTCGCCCGGAACATCCTGCCCGCAGGAATTATACCAAGGCAAAAGGCATTCACCAGAGGGTTGGTCTTGTAGCACTCCTCAAAGAAGGTCTCTCCGCCCACCGTGGGAATGCCCACCGAGTTGCCATAGTGGGATATGCCCTTTACTACACCTTTGACTATGTGTTTTGTCCTTGAGTCCAGTGGCAAACCAAACCGCAGAGAATCCATCAAGGCTATAGGTCTTGCACCCATAGAGAGCACGTCCCTTATGATCCCACCCACACCCGTGGCTGCTCCGTGGAAGGGTTCTATAAAGGAAGGATGGTTGTGGCTTTCTATCTTAAAGGCGAGCCAGACTTTGTCATCAAGCTTTACAACGCCCGCATTTTCCCCCGGTCCCTGAATTACATGCTCTCCTTGGGTGGGAAGGAGCTTCAAAAGCCTCTTTGAAGATTTATAAGAGCAATGCTCCGACCAAAGGGCACCAAGAACACCAAGTTCCACATGGTTTGGCTTTCTACCAAGCCTTTTGACTATGCTCTCATACTCCTCCTTTGTGAGCCCATAAAGCCTATAAACCTCTTCCACAGGCATAGTATTATACTATCCAAGCGCAGAGCTGTAAGTCAAAAGGACTGTTAAAAAGGAAGTGAAGAAGGATACCGAAAGCAAGACAAACATCACCACCACCTGAAAGACCATTGCACTTATCGGGTCCGCACCTGCCACGATCATGCCAACCGCCGCGCCAGGTATATTCACAAGCCCCGCAGACCTAAGCATGTTGTATTTTGGCATCATAGATACCTTTATGGCGTTTTGGATCACCTCCTCCATAGCCTTCTTTAACGGAGCCCCCAAGGCAACCTTTGCCTCTATCTCCCTTATTCGGTTGAAGGCTTCTGAGCGCATCCTTTCAAAGGTCAAGGAAACGTTGCTGAGGGAATTGCCAAGCACCAATCCCCAAAGGGTGATCATGCTAACCGGGTCCTTTCTAACGTAGCCCATCAAATATAGTAGAACAAACACAAAGGAGGACGGGACCACCAGAGCTATGTAGCTCTTTAAAAAGAGCTTTCCAAAGCTACCCTGTAGCTTAAGCCTTTCCACTGCAGTTATGCTCCCAAAGATAGACATCAAAAAGAGGATCAGCACCAGAAAGGCAAAAGATTGCACTCTTAAGACAAACTGGAGGACATAACCCACCAGAAGAAGTTGGACCGTAGTCCTTATGGAGCTCTCAAGCAAATCCCTTTCTGCCCGTAGGTTGTAAAAGTAAGAGAGGGCTACCGCAAAGAGGACCAAAATAAAAGCTTGAGGTAAGTGGCTTGGCTCAAGGCTGTTCATAAAAGTCCCTTTAAGGCTTCCTCCCTTTGTTTGCAAGTAGCACACTCTCCACAGGGTGGCTCTGTGCCCCTATAACAGGAGTATGTTTTTTCAAAGGGAACTCCCAGTTCCTTCCCCAAAAGGGCAATTTCTCTCTTTGTCATGCCCAAAAAGGGTGCATAAATTTTCATGGGAACCTTTTTCGTGGCGGTTAAGATAGAACCTGCAGTGAGGGCACTTTGGGCAGAGGTTATAAACTCCGGTCTGCAATCGGGATAGGGAGTATCCAAAGAATGCACTGCTATGCCCACCGTGTCTATCCCCAAGGCGTCCGCGTAAGCCCCCGCAATGGCTAAAAAGATCAGGTTTCTCATGGGCACTGTGGTAATGGGTGGTGCGTTGGAGTATTCTTCTGATGGCACCTCCGGACCTCCTTCCAAAAGGGCAGAGGTGGTTATTCCCTTCAAGGATGGCACATCTACTATTATATGCTCAACGCCCGCCAGCTTTGCTAACTCCTTTGCGTACTTTAGCTCTACCTTATGTCTTTGTCCGTAATTAAAGGATATGGCAATAACCCTGTCAAACTCTTTCTTTGCAAGCCACAGAAGGGTGGTGCTGTCCAATCCTCCAGAAAAGAGAACTATTATGCTTTTCATGATTTTTTAAATGCCGGAGGAGGGACTCGAACCCCCACGCCCTTGCGGGCAGGAGATTTTGAGTCTCCCGCGTCTGCCAGTTCCGCCACTCCGGCTAAGGATATAATTATAATGTGATTTGCCACAAAATCCAAGAGATTGAACAGAGGCTCGCAAGGGCTTGCGAAAGGGCAGGAAGGAAAAGAGAGGAGGTCTTGCTCCTTGGTGCATCAAAGTACGCCAGTGCAGAAAAGATAAGGGAAGCTTATCAATGTGGCGTGCGTGTTTTTGGAGAAAGCAGAGCCCAGGACTTTCTTAAGAAGTTTGAAGAGCTCAAGGACCTACCCATAGACTGGCACTTTATAGGAAACTTGCAAACCAACAAAGTGAAGTACATCATAGACAAGGTATCCCTCATCCACTCCTTAGACAGACCATCCCTTGCGGAGGAAATTCAAAAAAGGGCAGAAAGGCTCGGAAAGGTTCAGGATGTTCTCATTGAGGTAAACGTGGGAAAGGAAGAGACAAAGGGAGGCGTTTATGAGGAGGACTTAGAAAAACTCTTTGAATACTGCCTGAGTTTAAAAAATCTGAGAGTTCTCGGGCTTATGGCGATCCCTCCCCACAAAGAAAACCCAGAGGAAGTGAGACCCTACTTTGTAAAGCTTAGAAAACTAAAAGAAAAGCTGGAGGATTTGTATAAGATAAAACTTCCTCACCTCTCCATGGGCATGTCCGAGGATTTTGAAGTGGCAGTAGAAGAGGGTGCCACCATAGTTAGGATAGGCTCCGCCATTTTTTCATGAAATTTTCATCCTTGAACCTGTAATATAAATCACATCAAAACCCTATAAGGAGGTGTTGCCATGAGGAAACTTTTAGCAGCCCTTTTAGCGGTAGCTTTTGCAGGTGCCGCAATGGCACAACAAGCCGCTCAGCCTGCACAAGCTGAGCAAAAGAAGGAAGAAAAGCCCGCTGCCCAAGAGCACAAGAAGGTAAGGAAACACAAGAGGGCCAAGAAGGCTGAGCAAAAGCACGAGCAAAAGCAAGAACAAAAACAAGAGGAGAAGAAGGAAGAGAAGAAGTAATCTTCCTGTGGGGGCTTTGCGCCCCCTTTCATCTGTTGTTTTTAGCCAACCTTTCGCATAGCCTTAGAGCATGTAGGGAGGGAGAAATATCTGCTATTCCTTTCCAGGCTATATCGTAAGCGGTTCCGTGGTCGGGAGAAGTCCTTGGAAAAGGAATTCCAAGGGTCATATTTACTCCCTCTCTGAAGGCTAAAAGTTTAAAGGGTATTAGCCCTTGGTCATGATACATACACAAAAATAGGTCGTAATTCCTGTTTAAAAAGGCAGTGTCTGGGGATAGGGGACCATCCACTATGTATCCCATAGACTTTAACTCCTCCACCGCGGGGGCAATTTCTTTTATATCTTCCTCTCCGATGGTTCCACCCTCTCCCGCATGGGGGTTCAATCCCAAAACGCCAATCTGGGGGGATTTTTTAAACCACCTTTTAAACTCCTCCGCCAAAAGTTTGACCTTTTTTACTATGTTTTCCCTTTTGACCCTTTCTACTGCCTCCTTCAGAGATATATGAGTGCTGAGCAGGGCAACTTTTATGGTCTCTGAATACATCAGCATGGCATAATCACTTACCCTAAAAGCCTGTGCTAAAAACTCCGTCTGACCCTCGTAAGAAAAGCCCGCCATTTTAGCCCAAAACTTGCTTATGGGCATGGTCAAAAGCCCGTCTATGTTACCATAAACTGCATCCACCACAGCCCTTCCCAAATAGGCTACTGCCACCTTTCCCGAAGTGTAAGAGGGGGATGGTCTTTCTACGTCGCATATGTTCAGGTCAATGAGATAAACGCCCGGAGCATTTACCTCCTGTGGGCTGTTTATTAAATTGGCGGTAAAATCCCTTCCAAGTTCTTTTGCACAGGCTTTTAAGATCTTCTCCTCTCCGTATATTATGTATGCGTACTGTGGGTCCAGGTGGTCCATCAGACGCACTATGATCTCGGGTCCCACTCCCGCTGGGTCTCCTATGGTGATGCCGATTTTAAGCATTTGAGCTTATAATTATAAACTCATAAAGGAGGTTAAAAAATGCTTTTGAGCTTAGAAGTGAGAGCCCAGCTAAGGGATATGTTCGAAAAGGAGCTGGAAAACCCTGTGAATCTAAAGCTTTTCAGCCAAGCCATAGGTTGTGAGACATGCTCTACTGCGGAAGAGCTTCTTAAGGAAGTGGAAGGACTATCCCAAGGTAAGGTAAAGCTTGAAATATACTCACCGTTGATAGAAAAAGACAAGGCATCCGTCTATGGCATTGAGAGGGTGCCTACCATTGTTATAGAGGGGGAAAAGGATTATGGCATAAGGTATGTGGGACTTCCTGCGGGGCTTGAGTTTTCAACCCTCATAAACGGCATCATTCAAGTTTCAAAGAGAAAGCCCAGACTTAGCGAAAGAACCTTAGAGATTCTCCAGTCCATAGACATACCCATGGAAATTTTGGTCTTTGTGACCACATCCTGTGGCTACTGTCCCTCTGCTGCGCTGATGGCTATGAACTTTGCCATCGCAAGCGACTACATAAGCGCAGTGATCGTGGATGCTACCGAGAACATGGACCTGGCGGAGGTCTATCAGGTGGTTGGTGTGCCAAAGATCGTTATAAACAGAGGTGTGGCAGAGTTTGTGGGAGCTCAACCGGAAAACGCCTTCCTAGGATACTTGGTGAGTGCCTACGAGAAGATCAAGAGGGAGTTAAAATAAGGTAAAGGAGGTTTGCCATGCAGTTCTTTTTAGATACAGGAAACGTAGATGAGATAAAGCAGGCTTTAGAATGGGGCATACTGGATGGCGTCACCACCAACCCAACCCTTATAGCCAAGACAGGAAGACCCTTCATGGAAGTTGTAAAGGAAATACTGCAGTTGGTGGATGGTCCCGTTAGCCTGGAGACGGTATCAAGGGATGCCAAGGGTATGGTGGAAGAAGGAAGAAAGCTGGCGGAGCTTGGTGATAATGTGGTGGTGAAAATCCCCATGACACCGGAAGGTATAATAGCGGTCCAGGAGCTTGAATCTGAGGGAATACCCACCAATGTTACTTTGGTTTTTTCTCCCACGCAGGCACTTATCGCAGCAAAGGCTGGGGCTACCTTTGTATCCCCCTTTGTAGGTAGGTTGGATGATATCTCAAGCGAGGGCATGAAGCTTATAAGGGATATAAAAACCATTTTTGACAACTATGATTTTGACACTCAGATAATAGTGGCAAGCGTAAGACATCCCATGCATGTGTTGGAGGCGGCGCTCATAGGGGCGGACATATGCACCATGCCCTTTGAGGTGATGAAAAAACTCTTCCAACATCCGCTAACTGACAAAGGCATAGAGCTTTTCCTCAAGGATTGGGAAAAGGTGCCCGGAAAACCCTTTTAAATCCCTTATAATCTTTTGCTTATGATTAAGCGCACCAAATACTGCGGACAAATATCCCAAGAGGACTTAGACAAGGAGGTTGTTCTCTGCGGTTGGGTCCATAGGGTCAGAAACCACGGAGGGGTGGTCTTCATAGACCTAAGGGACAGAGAGGGTATAGTGCAGGTGGTGGTGGAGGAACTGAACTCTCCCTCCGCTTACGAGGTGGCAGACAAGCTGGGCTCAGAGGACGTTATATGTATAAAGGGAGTTGTCAGAAGAAGGCCACCCGGCACAGAAAACCCAAAGCTAAAAACGGGAAACTTTGAGGTTCTAGCAAACTATGTGGAACTTATAAACAGTGCAGAGCCTTTGCCCTTTCCGGTGAATGAAGAAACGCCTATCTCTGAGGAGATAAAGCTCAAGTACAGATACTTGGACCTCAGAAGGGAAAGCATGAAAGAAAACCTCCTCTTCAGGCACAGGGCTTATCAGATAATAAGAAAGGTCTTTGTGGAGAACGGCTTTGTGGAGGTGGAGACGCCCTTCTTGACCAAATCTACACCGGAGGGAGCAAGGGACTTTATAGTGCCCTCAAGGTTGCATCCGGGTAAGTTCTACGCTTTGCCCCAATCCCCTCAGCTCTTTAAACAAATTCTTATGGTTGCGGGCTTTGACAGATACTTTCAGATAGTCAAGTGCTTGCGGGATGAGGACTTGCGGGCAGACAGACAGCCCGAATTCACCCAAATAGACTTTGAAATGTCCTTTGTGGATGAGGAGGATGTTATAGCCATCACGGAGCAGTTGATAAAGACCCTCTTTGAGGAGCTTTTGGGAGTTGAGGTAAAAACACCCTTTGAAAGGCTCAGCTACCAAGAGTGCATGGAGAGATTTGGTTCCGACAAACCCGACAGAAGGTTTGGCTTGGAGCTTGTGGAACTTACAGACCTTTTCAAAAACACCGAATTTAAAGTGTTCAGGGATGCCATAGAAAAGGGTGGTGTAATAAAGGCTATAAACTTTAACTTGGGAGAGCTTTCAAGGAAGGACCTGGATGAACTTACCAAGTTCGTTCAATCTTTGGGGGCAAAGGGCTTGGCATGGATAAAGGTTGAAAAGGACAAGCTAACCTCCCCTATAACCAAGTTTTTAAAAGAAGAGGAGATCAAGGGAATCCTTGAGAGGACAAAGGCAAAGCCCGGAGACACTATACTATTCTCCGCAGATAAAAGGGAGATGGTTTATAAAATCCTTGGAAATTTAAGACTTCACCTTGCCAAAACTTTTAACCTTCAGCAAAAGGACCGCTTTGACTTTCTATGGGTGGTAGACTTTCCTCTAATGGAGTGGGACGAAGAAGAGGGCAGGTTTGTGTCTTTGCACCATCCCTTTACCTCTCCAAGGGAAGAGGATATTCCGATTTTACAAAAAGCTTTAGAGACGGAGGATTTGGAAGAGAGGAAAAGGCTTGTGCATTCGGTAAGGGCGAGGGCGTATGATCTTGTCATCAACGGCTATGAAGTGGGTGGTGGCTCCATTCGGATCCATCGCAGGGACCTTCAGGAGCTGGTCTTTAAACTTTTAAACATATCTCCCTTGGAGGCGGAGGAGAAGTTTGGCTTTCTTTTGAGGGCTTTGAGCTTTGGAGCACCGCCCCACGGAGGTTTAGCCATAGGCTTGGACCGCCTGCTTGCCATAATGCGTGGGTTGGACTCCATAAGGGACGTGATCGCCTTTCCAAAAACCCAGAAGGGTATATGCCCCCTAACGGGTGCGCCGGATTATGTGTCTCCCAAACAGCTAAAGGAAGTGCACATAAAAACGGTGGAATACCAATGACTCCCTTTGAGGAGCTTTTAAAGATAATGGAGAGCCTGAGGGAAAAGTGCCCTTGGGACAGAAAGCAAACCCACGAAAGCCTAAAGAAGTATGCCATTGAAGAGGTTTATGAACTTTTGGACGCCATAGACAGCAAAGACGATCAAAAGCTGAAGGAAGAGCTCGGAGATGTACTGTTGCAGGTGGTTTTTCATAGCCAAATTGCAAAGGAGCGTTCAGCCTTTGATGTGTGGGATGTTATAAAGGCGTTAAATCAAAAACTTATAGAAAGGCATCCCCACGTTTTTGGGTGTGAAAGTGCGGAGGAGGTGTTAAAAAGGTGGGAGGAAAAGAAGGCTAAAGATAGAGAAAGCATTCTGGATGGAGTGCCGAGGAGCCTTCCTGCCTTAATGAGGTCCCAAAAGCTCCAAGACAGGGCAAGCCTTGTGGGCTTTGACTTTGAAAATATAGAACAGGTTTTTGAAAAGATAGCGGAGGAGCTGGAAGAACTAAAGGAGGCAATTCAAAGGGGAGATAGGCGGAATGTGGAGCATGAAATTGGAGACTTGCTTACTGCGGTGGTGGAGTTGGCGAGGTTTTTAAAGGTGGATGCGGAAGAGTGCCTGCAAAAGGCAAACGACCGATTTGAAAAGCGCTTTAGATATATGGAAAAAAGGGCAAAGGAGATGGGAAAGGAACTAAAGGATATGACCCTGGAGGAGATGGATAAGCTCTGGCTGGAAGCTAAAAACTTTGATTACGAATAAAATTTAAACCATGCACATAAAGGGAAGGTCCCTCAGCCTTTTAATTCCGGAGGAGAAAATAAAGGAGAGGGTCAAAGGGCTTGCAAGGGAGATAGAGAAGGATCTGGGAGAAAACTTTGTGGTGGTGTCTTTGCTTAAGGGTTCCTTTGTCTTTACCGCAGACCTCATAAGGGAGTTTTCGGTGCCCGTGAAGGTGGATTTTATGTGGGTTTCAAGCTACGGTTCCTCTCAGGAATCTTCGGGCAGTGTGCGTATCCTTCAGGACCTTTCTATGGATATAAAAGACCAAAAGGTGCTCCTTGTGGATGATATCTTAGACACGGGCTATACCCTAAAGAAGGTGGTAGAATTTTTGAGAGAAAAGGAGCCCTCTGTGCTCAAGGTCTGCGTCTTGCTTGATAAAAAAGAAAGGAGGAAGGTGGAGCTCAAGGCGGACTATGTGGGCTTTGAAGTGCCCGATAAGTTTTTGGTGGGCTACGGTTTGGATTGGGACGAGGAGGGCAGAAACCTGAGGGGAATATATGCGGTGGATTAAGGGAGTTTTAAGGATAAAGGAGTGGGAAAAGAAGGAAAGGGCGAGAGAGTTGGAACAGTTAAGGGCAAAGGCCCAAGCGTTAAAAGAGGAAATAGCTTCTCTTGAGGAGAGAATGGCAGAGCTTGAAAGTGGAATAAAGCAAGACTTCAGCTTTGAAAAGCTTATAGAATATAAAAGCTTGCTTTCTAAAAAAAGTGAGCTTGAGAGGGCTTTGGGAGAACTTGAGAGAGAAGCTGAAAAAAAGAAGGATGAACTAAAGCTCATATACAAGGACATAAAGGCGGTGGAAGTAGTAAAGGGAAAGTTTGAAATGGAGATGAGAAGAAAAGAGTTTTCTCTTGAGATGCAAAGGGCGAACTTTCTCCATCTTATAAAAAAATTCCTTGTGTTTTTGCTGGCCTTTCCTTTGATCTCTTTTGACCAGAGCGCCCTTCAGAAGAAGATAAGGGCAAAGAAAGAGGCAAAGGTAGAAAGCGAGTTGAAGGCTGTTTCCAAGGAGCTGGAGGAAAAGTTAAAGAGGTTAGAAGAGGAAAGAAAAAAGCTTGAAGAACTCAAAAGGGTAGAACCCAAAAAGGAAGAGGTTTCTCCCGATTTTCAAAAGCTAATTGCCATATTCAATAAGGCGGACCCTGACGAAGCGGGAGCTATAATGAACAACATGGACCCAAACCTTGCGGCGGAGATCCTTCTGAACCTAAAGGCATCCCAATCAGCTGCCATTCTGTCTGCTATGGATGCCCAAAAGGCGGCACAGGTCTCTCAGATAATGGCTCGTAAAAAGGCTCAATTTAAAAAAGCCCCCTGACGGGGGCTGGTTATGTTAGTCCAAGTCAGACATTTCTGGAGAGGCGGGTACTTTGTCCTTCTTCTCCTCGGGTATTTCTGCTATTAGTGCTTCTGCAGTTAGCATGGTTCCAGCTACGGATGCTGCGTTCATTAGGGCAGTTCTTACCACTTTGGTGGGGTCTATGATACCCGCCTCTACCATGTCCTTGTATTCACCGGTTGCTGCGTCAAATCCGTAATTTACACCCTTTTCCTTTCCGAGGGCGATCACCTTTTCAAGGACCACGTATCCTTCAAAGCCTGCGTTGGTAGCTATTTGCCTGAGTGGTGTCCTGCATGCCTTCTTGATTATGTCTACACCAATTTGTTGGTCAGGATTATCTACCTTTAGGTTGTCCAAGGCCTCAGAAGCCCTTACCAACGCAACACCACCACCGGGTACTATACCTTCTTCTACCGCAGCCTTGGTAGCGTGCACTGCGTCCTCTACCCTTGCCTTCTTTTCCTTCATCTCAGCCTCAGTGGCAGCTCCGACCCTGATTATAGCAACACCACCGGAGAGTTTTGCCAATCTTTCTTGGAGCTTTTCCCTATCGTAATCAGAGGTGGTCTCTTGAATTTGCTTCTTGATTTGTTCTATCCTTGCTTGTATTGCTTCCTTGGAACCTTTACCACCCACTATGGTGGTGTTGTCCTTATCTACTATTACCTTGTCTGCCCTTCCGAGCATATCAAGGGTGACGCTTTCAAGCTTAATACCAAGTTCTTCAGTGATAGCAGTTCCACCGGTGAGTATGGCTATGTCTTGGAGATAATCCTTCCTCCTTTGACCAAAGCCAGGTGCCTTTACTGCGCAAGCCCTTATTACACCCTTTATGTGGTTCACTACCAAGGTTGCCAAAGCTTCTGCTTCCACATCCTCCGCTATTACGAGGATGGGCTTTCCTGCCCTAACAACTTGTTCAAGAACTGGTAGCAAGTCCTTTACGTTGGAAATCTTCTTTTCGTATATGAGGATGTATGGTTCTTCAAGGACACACTCCATCTTATCGGGGTTGGTTATGAAGTAGGGAGATAGATAGCCTCTGTCAAACTGCATACCTTGGACTGTTTCCAAGGTGGTCTCCGCAGACTTGGACTCCTCTACGGTGATCACGCCATCCTTTCCAACAGCTTCCATAGCATCTGCGATAATCTTTCCTATGGTTGGATCGTTGTTTGCGGACACGGTTGCAACTTGCTCTATTTCCCTCCTACCAGAGACGGGTATGGAGAGCTTTTTGATCTCTTCTACCACTACGCTTACCGCCTTGTCAATACCCCTCTTGATATCCATTGGGTTGGCACCGGAGGCTATTGCCTTCAATCCTTCTGTGAATATGGCTTGTGCCAAGACTGTTGCGGTGGTGGTACCGTCTCCTGCTATGTCAGCGGTCTTGGAGGCAACTTCCTTCACCAATTGGGCACCCATATTTTCATAGGGGTCCTTTAGCTCTATTTCCTTAGCAACAGTTACACCGTCCTTGGTAACTAAGGGTGAACCCCACTTCTTTTCAATGATTACTTCCCTTCCCTTTGGACCAAGGGTAACCTTTACAGCGTTGGCAAGCTTATCTACGCCAGCTTTTAGCTTAGCCCTTGCATCTTCTCCATAAATTACCTTCTTTGCTGCCATGGCTTCACCTCCTTGTTAGTTTTTATTCAAGGATTGCTAAAACTTCATCTTCAGACATTATGAGATACTTTTCACCGTCAAGCTCTATTTCTGTACCTGCATACTTGTTAAAGATCACCTTGTCCCCCACCTTTACCCTTAGGGGGGCAATTTCACCATTGTTTAGACGTTTGCCCTCTCCCACCGCCACCACTTCTCCGATTTGAGGCTTTTCTTTAGCGGTGTCGGGTATGATTATTCCTGATGCAGTTCTTTGTTCTTGTTCTTCTTGCCTTTTGACCACAATCTTGTCGTAAAGTGGTTTCAGCTTTGCCATGTCTTCCACCTCCTTCTTGGGGTTTTACTATCAGATATTATATTAACATCCCGAACCTTTGTCAAGGGGTTTTGTCAAAAAATTAAGCATGAAAGACTAAGATTTCATAATATCGGTATACGCACATTTTGCGTGTTATAATTTTCCCAAATGGCAAACTACATAACCCTCTTTAGATTCCTGCTGATCTTTCTAACTGTACCCTCTATCTTGAACCAACATCACAAGTTAGCCCTCCTTTTTATCCTTTTGGGAGCCCTCAGCGATTGGTTGGACGGAGACACCGCCCGGAAAAGGAATGAGGTCAGCAAGCTGGGTGTTCTCCTTGACCCTTTCGTGGATAAGGTCTTTGTACTTTCTTGCCTTTCTGCCTATCTCTACCTTGGGCAAGTTTCCCCCTACGCCTTTGTCCTTTTGCTAATAAGGGAGCTTTACATATCCTTTTTGAGAAGCCTTGCAGTGGAAAAGGGCTACCTTATGAGTGCCTCCTCCCTTGGTAAGCTTAAAACCTTTGCGGAATTTACCACCTTGGTCTTGCTCGCCCTTGGTAGTCCTTTGAGTACTCCCATGCTTTGGCTCTCGGTCCTTTTAGCTTACCTCTCCGCCTTAGACTACACCCTTAACTTCTTCAGGCGTTTTTGACTTGTATAACCACCTGCGCCTTTTTGAGAAGGGGAGAGTTCTCCTCTCCTTCGCAAAGGGCTACCACCAAGCCCTTCTTTATTAGCCTATCTTCCAACTTCTTAGCTAACTTTCTGTCCTTTACTATCAGCTTTTTCATTTCTTCCACCTCCTTTCAACTTGAGAAATTATGCGGTGTGTGTTAAGAAATGGTTAAGTTTGGAGGTTTTGTATAATCTTTAACTAAATGGTAAAGGCGATATTTAGCAAGCTTTGTCCTAATTGTGGTGGAGATATAAGCGTAGAGAGGCTTGAGAAGGGGCTTCCCTGTGAGAAGTGTATGCCCGAAGAGGGGGACCCTTGCAAAAGCCTAAAAGAGGGGACCCTTTGGGAAGTTTGCCAAGTGGAAAAAGAACTCTTAGAATGGGTGGAGGAGTTTAGAAGGGGTGTGTCTGCGGAACCTTGGGATTTGCAAAGGACGTGGGCAAAGAGGGTGCTTATGGGACATTCTTTTGGGCTACTGGCACCTACCGGTGTGGGCAAGACATCCTTCGGTCTTTCTATGGTTTCCTTTTTGGCAAAGAAAAACAAAAAGTCCTATGTGATCCTTCCCACCAAGCTGTTGGTGGAACAAACTGTAAGGAAGCTAAAAAGCTTTGGATTGGACGAAAGGCACATCCTCTATTTTGGAGACGATACAGAGAAGGAAAAAAGGGAGAAGAAGAAAAGGTTAGAGGAGGGGGACTTTTGGGTGCTCGTTTCCACCTCCATGTTTCTTTACAAAAACTACGAGAGCTTACCAAAAGATTTTGCCTTTATCTTTGTGGATGATGTGGATTCCTTTTTGAAAACCGCTAAAAACATAGACAAAGCCCTCTATCTTCTGAACTTCTCTCCCGAGGATATAGAGCTAGCCCTAAGGCTCATCCGTTTGAAGGAAAAGCTAAACAAGAGCCAAGAGGATTGGGAGGAAATAAAAAGACTTTCCGAGCAGATTGCCAGAGTATCCCAAAAGAGAAAGGGTGTCCTTGTGGTGTCCTCCGCCACCTCTAACCCAAGGTCAAGCAGGATCAAGCTCTTTAGGGAACTTTTGGGCTTTGAGGTGGGAACTCCCACCTTTTACCTTAGGAACGTGTTGGACACCTACGAAGACATAGACAAACTTCCCTTGGAGGAGTGGATCAGAAAGCTTGGCAAGGGAGGGCTGGTCTTTGTTCCCTCCGACAAAGGGAAGGAGTACGTGGATGTCCTAAAGGAGGAACTCTCCCAAAAGGGGATAGTCTGTTTAACCTACGAAGAGCTTTCAGAGGAGAACTTAGCCCGTTATGAAAAGGGAGAGGTAGATGTGCTCATAGGCATTGCGTCCTATAGGAACCCTTTGGCGAGGGGCTTTGACATGCCCCACGTGGTAAGATATGCCATCTTTTACGGAGTGCCAAAGATCGTTGTTTCTCTGAGGTTTGAGGAGAACCTCTCCCACCTGCTTTGGGCTTTGAGTAGCATAAGGGCGGAGATCGTCAAAAGTCTTCCGCATCTATCCCAGAAAATTGACAGTTGGCTCACAGCCCTAAAAAAATACCAATACCTAAGCGAGGAGTTTTTGCAAGATAAACCTCAGCTTAGGGAAAAGATTGAAAACCTCAAGAGGGAAATAGAGGAATTTTTCAATTCGGAGGAGGTCTCAAAGCTCTTGCAAACTTCGGAGGATATTACCCTTAAGCTTGAAGAGGATGGTGGTAAGCTTTTTGTTTCCGATGCCACAGGCTACCTTCAAGCCAGCGGTAGGACCTCCCGTATGTTTGCGGGTGGCATAAGCAAAGGTCTAAGCCTGGTGCTTGTGGATGACAGAAGGGTTTTTAAGCATTTACAGAAAAAGGTCCGATGGTTCAGCGACGATATAGAGTTTGTGGAGTTAGGGCAGATTGACCTTGAAGGTGTCCTTGCTGAAATAGACAAGGATAGGCTGTTGATAAGAAAGTACCTTGAGGGACAGGAGGTTCAAGAAAGGAACACACTGCTAAAGCCCATCCTTTTGGTGGTGGAGTCTCCCAACAAGGCGCGCACCATAGCTAACTTCTTTGGAAAACCTGTCAGGAGGAGAATAAACGGGCATGAGGTCTATGAAACATCCACCGAAAGCTTGTATTTGATGATCAGTGCGTCTCTGGGGCATGTCCTTGATCTGGTGACCGAGGGTGGCTTTCATGGAGTTTTGGTGGATGGGTATATTAGCCCAATCTATCAGACGATTGAGGGAAAGGAGGATGTGATAAACAGTCTTAGAAGGTTGGCCCTTGAGAGTCAAGAAGTGTTTATAGCCACAGACCCGGATGCGGAGGGTGAAAAGATCGGTTGGGACATAGCGAACCTGCTCAGACCCTTTGTCAAAAGCATAAGGCGTATGGAGTTTCACGAGGTCACCAAGAAGGCAATAATAAAATCCCTAAAAGAACTCAGGGACATAGACGAAAACAAGGTTAAGGCTCAGGTAGTCCGAAGGGTCTCCGATCGGTGGGTGGGCTTTGAATTTTCCCAAAGACTTTGGAGTGCCCTCGGCAAAAACTGGCTCTCTGCGGGTAGGGTTCAAACGCCCGTCTTGGGTTGGATCATACAAAGGGAAAGGGAATACAGGCAGAAAGTTTATAAGGTGCAAATAGACCTCTCCCAAGAGGGCAGGAAGTTTTTGCTTGAGCTTACCTTTGAGGAAAAGGATAAAGCAAAAGCCTTCTTTGAAAGCTTGGAAAAGGTGGATATAAAAGTCCTCGGAGAAAGGGAGGAGCTAAGAAATCCTCCGCCACCGTACAGAACGGATACGATGCTAAAGGATGCCAGCGATAGGTACAGGTTTTCTCTGCCAAAGACCATGGAGCTTGCCCAAAGCCTGTTTGAATGGGGGTTTATAACCTATCACAGAACAGATTCAGTTAGGGTCTCAGACTATGGCATAGCTTTAGCGGGTGAGTACATAAAGGAAGAATTTGGGGAAGAGTACTTTAGCCCGAGGGTGTGGGGAGAAGGCGGAGCCCACGAGTGTATTAGACCTACCAAAGCTTTGGAACCGGAAGAGTTAAGGTCCTTATGGCTAAGCGGTCAGTTAACAGTAGACGGCTTTAACAAAGATCACCTCCTGTTGTATGAGCTCATCTTTAAGAGGTTCATGGCAAGCCAGATGAGACCGGTGAAGGTTAAAGTTGTAGATGTGCTCATAAAGGCGGGGGACTTTGAAATTTCCCGGGAGTTAGTCACGGATATTTTGGAGGATGGCTGGAACAGAATCCTCAGGTTTGAACTGCAACCTCCCCTTTCCGGTGAGTTAGACGTCAAAGATAGAAAGACGCTAAAGGTTCAGCCCAAGGCTTACCTTTACACCCACGGCGAGTTGGTGCAGGAGATGAAAAATAGGGGCATAGGCAGACCCTCCACCTACGCCACCATAATAGCCAAGCTCATAGAGAGGGGTTATGTGATAGAAAAGAAAGGTTTTCTTATACCTACGAACCTCGGCAAAAAGGTATATGAATTTTTGAGCTCCGAAGAGAGTATAAAAAAGTTTCTTTCTGAGGAATGGACAAAGGAGCTGGAAGCCCTCATGGACTTGGTGGAGGAGGGCAAGGAGGATTATGTGAAAATTTTAAGGGAGCTTTATCATCAAATCCTTGCGGTAAAAGTAGAAGAAAAGCACTAGGAGCTACCTACCAAAGAGCTTCTTTATTCTGTTCAAGAATCCTCCGAACCTTCTGTTTACCTCCAGCCTTAGCTCCTCCGCTATGGTGCCCAGCCTTCCGGACACCTTGGATAGCACCGATTTGTCCTTTACCTTGTCTCCTTCAAGGAACTCCTTTAAGAGTTCGTTGGTTTTTTCCACCGCTTCTAAGACCCTTCTGAGCTCCTTTTCGTTTTCAAGGTCAAGCCTGTTTATACGGGCTTCTATGCACTTTAACATGCCCTCCAAGGCACTGTCAAAGGCGGGAGTAGCCAGAAGTTCCACCAGCTTTGCCCTAAGCCTAAAACGATAATCCTCCAAATAGTAGGCAAAGGGCTCCTTTTCCTTTACATTATCCAGAAACTCTTCCACTATGAGGACCACCCTTTCTTCTATGCTATAGACCTTTTCCATCTTTCAGTCCGTTTCTGTGTGATGCTCTTCGCCAGTGGGGGCTTTTTTGCCCTCCTCCAACTCGTAGAACCTGTCTTCCAGCTTTTTGAGGATCTTGGGAAGGGTTGTGTATTCCATCTCTTCGGAGGGTAGCCTGTGGGGTTCAAAAATACCCTGCCTTCTGAGGATGTCTGCGATAAGCTGGGCTTGTTCCCTTGCCCTGTCAAAGGCTGGGTCGTCAAAGAGGTCCCTGGGACCTATCAGCTTGCCGTTAGCGATCTGATAGCCTGCCGCTATTACCCTCGGTGGTCCATCAAAACGAGTGGGAGTGGCTTGCTTAAAGGATACGGGCATAAGAGGTCCATTGTGGGACCCTCTCATCCAGCCTTCCACGATCCAAGGTCTTGCAAAGGGCTCAAGCACCTCACCAACCGCAGGAAAACCAGACTGCGCCCTAACGATCAGAACTGGGTCATCTTTTCCTACATACCTTCCGGCGATAAGGGAGAGCCTTTGGGTGGAAGCAACCGCTGCGATCTCTCCGTCCGAATTTCTCCATACACTCCTGACCGCATACCTTTCCACACTGCCGATCAGCGCCAGCAGGTCATACAGCTCCGCAGGGGTTGATAGCTTAACTGCCTTTCCTGTAAAGGTATCCAACACTTCAAAGGTAAATCCGTCGTGCATTTTGGGGTCTATGACCAAGCCCGCACAGACCATCGGGTCCGCGAACATCTCATAAAGGGGCAGGCTCCACGCACTGGGGGAGGTTTTATCCGCAAAAAACACGATCACAGGTTCAGATGGTCTTTCTTCAAACTCCATCTCTGCCACACCCGGACCCATACCCTTAACATTCCCGGAGAAGGTGTCCGAGAGCAGGTCCTGTCCTGCGCCATACAGTTTTAGTTTTTTGGAAACTGCTGTTCCCTCCTCAAAGGCCCTCCAGGCTATGCCGTGCACCAGCTCGCTGTCCACACCGTGCTGATGGGTCATAACCAGGGCAATATCGTCACCGCAAACCAATGTTTGACAATCAATGAGATTGCCCTTTTCCACTTCTTTAAGTCCTACCTCTTGAACCTTCTGCAAAACCTCCGGATGCACACCGGAGTGTCCCACAAATCCCCCTATGTCTGCCTTTATTACGCTCAGTGTGATCTTCATAATGCACCTCCTCAACTTTTATTATAAAGCACCCTAAGCCCATAATCTGTTAGTATGTGCAAAGGCTCTCTGTTCAAAGTGGGATCCCTAAAGGGCACCGCAAAGGGAGAATTTTTGAGCTTTTGAGCTTCTACTTCCGTCAGAGACTCCTCAATCTCAAAACCTGCCCTTGTGCCTCCCCTCTTCCTTCCCACAGGAGAAGTGCTCTGCAGGTTAAAGCCCAAAAGCTTTAGGGCTTTTCTAACCGCAAGGGAAGAGGTGTAAGAAACCCACACACCATCCCTTTTTAAAAGCTTCGTGAGAAGGGCTAAAAAATCCAAGGTCCATAGCTCAGGATTTTTGTAAGGTGAAAACCCATCGTGAAAAATGGCATCTGCATCAAAACCTTCAACCTCTTTCACCCTTTCCCTCGCATCCCCCAAAAGTAGTCTGAAGGAAATTCCATCCTTTTCAAAGGAGGGTAGATTATCCCAAAGTAGCTTCCAGTATGGCAAATATCCCTCCGGCGGTGGGGGAACCTCTTTGGGTAGCTCCTTTTCAAAGGATAGAACCTCAATGTATACGTCCTTTTTCACATCCCTCAGGTGCTTGAGCATGACCGCCACATTGTAGCCCAGCCCAAAGCCCACATCCACCACCCTGATTATCCTACTCCCTTCTGCCCTTTCAAGAAGCCCGGAGGGTTTTAGGAATTTCTCTATGCATTCACCTATGGCTCCTGCGGTGAGGCTATGGTAGGGCTCTCCGTAATCTTTGGCTATCAAGGTGTAAGAGCCATCCTTTGTAAGGGAAATGCCTTCCCCCGGCACAGAAGGCTTTAGCCAGCCCTTCATTAGCTTGAGGAGGGCTTGGTAGGTCCCTTCGTCAGAAATTCCATATTCCCTTTCTAAAATTTCCCTCAGTCTTTCCTCAAGTGGTGGAGCCTTCCTCGTCAAGATAGAAGACATCATCGGAAATGGGTTCGTTCCACCTCTTAAAGCCGGGCAGGGCTTCTATCCTGTACCAAGCGGATTTGTACCATATAGTTTTAGGTTCCCTCTTTACAGGGGCTAACTCTGCCGCCTTTGTCTCCGAGTGGTAATCCCAGGTTATGTAATGGTTAAAGTTCTGCACTATGTCTGTGATGGCTACGCCAAACTCGGATGTGAGGGATATCTGAAAGTCCCTCCAACGGAAGACAGAAGAGTCCCTCAGGGTCAACCCAAAGTATCCTACTCCTCCCTCTTCCCTCAGGGTAGCAATGCCCCTTCCTATGAAAGCCCTAAAGGCGGGCAATGTTTCCGGTGGGTCCGAAACAAAAACATCAAAATTCCCCAGGATATCCTTAGGTAGCGGGTTCCTAAGGTCCCAAACCATCGCCCTGGCGTTATCTATACCCAACTCTTTGAATATTTGGTTATCAAAATCAATGAGCCTTTTGTCTATGTCTATGACCAGAACGCTCTTTGCCTTTCGGGTGAGGGCTATTGCAAGACCGGTTAAATCATCCTCCGCTCCTAAAACTATGATGTCCTTGTTTCTCAGGTCTCCCCTTGAATCCATGAAAAGCACCCGAGATATGGTAGTCTCGGGGGTAACTGAACCCTGGTCGTAATCCCTTATAGCCTTTGGTCTGTCCTTTGTTAGCTGTAAAAACTCCCTGTAGAGTTCTATGTTTGCATAAAAGGGTATTCCTCTACCTTCACAGGCTTTGCAAATGTGATCTTCAAAGGTTTCTATGCCCAGCTCTCTAACAAAGTCAAAACCTTTTTGTGTCAGTTTTATGTTTTCTTCATCGTCAATAAAGAGAATGCCTTCGTCAATTAAAACCTTTACTATGCCCGATGCGGCGGGCACAGGCAAGCTTGACATATCTACTATTTCCCAAAAATCTCCACTTTTCAAAACTGCAGAAAGCACCGCTTCCACATTCCTCTTATAGATCCTTACTCCGCTTAACTCCCTTGCCTTGTTGGCAAGCTCCACCAAAGCTTTCATGCACACCTCCTGAAGAGTTTTAGCCTATTTATTTTAACTCAAATCTTCTGGAGACAAAGGGTGTTTGAAAGTTGGATATGTTAGACTTAGGTCTTTCATCAAACTGCTTGACATTGTCAAACAATAGGCATATATTCATACACTATGGACGAGGTAGTAAAGATAATGGCAAGGGGGCTCATAGCCCTGCCCAGCGAAGTCAGGAAGAAATTGAACCTAAAGGAGGGCGACATAGTAAAGTTGGAGGTGAAGGAAAACGAAATAGTGATCAGGAAGGAGGAAAGGCTGTACGACCTCAAGGGAAGTTTGAAGAGTGCAAAGGTGCAAGACAAAAGCTTTGCCCAAATTTTACAAGAGGAGTTGAGTAAAAAGCACAGGGAGGGATAAAAATGCAAGTGAGCTTTAAAGCACAAGACCCTAAAGTTCTTCCGCCCAACTACACGCCGGGGGTGGATAGCCTTACCTCTGAGGACTTTTTGAAGATCTATATGGAAACCCTGCGCTATCAAGACCCTTTCCAAACTCAAGATCTTTCTAAGATGCTTGACGATATGGTAAAGCTAAACCAGGTCAAGTTCTTTAACGATATACGATCCTTTACCGAAGGTCTCAAAGCCCTCTTTAATCAATCAACGCTCCTCTCAAGCCTTTCTTTGGTAGGAAAGGATGTTATCTTTTCTACGGAAGAGGTAAATACTGTAAAGGGAGGGCAATATTACCTTTTATCACCTGAGGATGTATCTCAAGCTACCGTTAAATTCTTTGACGGAGACCAAGTGGTAAAAGAGATAAAGATAGATTTAAAAAAGGGCTTAAACGAGTTGAATTTGGACTCTCTTCCAAAGGGACAGTTTCAGGTAAAGGTCTTTAAGGATGATGGTTTAGAGTATCCAAACGTGCAACTTGGGATAAAGGGTAGCATAAAGGCTGCAGCAGTGATGAACGGACAGCTACTTTTTGAGCTTTTGGATGGTAGTATGATAGACCCATCAAAAATAATATACTTGGGGGGTGTGTAGCCATGATGAGAAGTTTTTTTAACGCAGTAACTGGGCTAAATGCCTACAGGACATGGATGGATATAACCTCAGACAATTTGGCAAACGTGAATACTATTGGTTTCAAGGGAAGTAGACCTATATTTCAGGATGTAGTATCCTCCGTTATCGTAGGGCTAAACACTGTAACCAATACAATGAAATCTACCACCTACGGAGCTGGTGTTTTGGTGGATAGCACCCAAAAGCTCTGGACTATAGGCAACTTTAAGCAAACAGGCGTGAACACAGACCTTGCAATACAGGGAAAGGGGCTTTTTATAGTAAAGGACCCAATCAGCAAAACATCCTATTACACTAGGGATGGGCAGTTTAGACTAAGCAGGGATGGGTATATGGTAAATTCGGCAGGATTTAAGCTTCAGGGCTTTAAGGTTGATGAAAAAGGAAATATTGTTGGCACAGGTTTAGAGGATATACACGTTGTGCAACAGCTCCCGCCAAAAGCTACAAGCACCATAAACTTTTTACAACCTTCCAACCTAAACGCGGATGCAGGCGTGCCAGCGGTAGCTTTTGACCCTACAAATCCTGCTTCCTATAACTACAAATACACAATAACTATATACGACAGCTTGGGAACTCCTTATCAGGCAGACCTCTTCTTTAGAAAAACTGCCACGCCAAACACATGGGAAATACATCTTAGGTCTGATATAGACCCAGCTACACCCGGATACGAACTGTCGGGAGATTGGACCGTAAGCTTTGACCCGTCAGGAAAGTTGGTATATGACAACACTACGGTTCTCAGGGAATCTACCCCAGATGGAAAGGGTTTCCTGTATTACCTAAATCCAGCCACATTAACTGTTCCCACCACTACCCCCAGCGGTGGAACATTTCCCACCAGTACCAGTTGGCGTATATATGTGGGTGAAACACCTCAAACTGGGGCTCCAGGCGTAGGAGGCTCCATATCAAACTCTTACATTACCCAGTATTCCGCAGACTTTGTAATAACCGCAGACCAGAATGGATATGCTAAGGGCGACCTGGTGGATGTGTATGTGCTATCTGAGGATGGTGCAGTCGTTGGTGTGTATTCCAATGGAAAATCCTTGCCCTTGTATAGGGTAGCCATAGCGGTCTTTTCCGACCCTGAGGAGTTGATAAAAAAGGGCGCAAATCTGTATGCCTCCATTTCAACACCAACCATAATGGTTGCCGGTAGTTCAGAAAAGGTGCGTTCTGGTATGTTGGAGATGTCAAACGTGGATATTGCCTCCGAATTTATAAACCTGATCTCCGCCCAAAGGGCCTATCAGGCTAACGCAAAGACTATAACTGTTAGCAATACAATCCTAGAGGATACTATAAATTTGGTGAGGTAGATTAGAAGTTGGGTTTCGGAGAGAGGGGGTCAGTGAAGGGAGGGTGGGGAAGGGAATTTTAACAAAGTGTAGAAATATTCCAAGTCCCCCTTTTTGTATTTCAGGCTTGCGGTAAGCCTTAGCCTCGCCTCGCCCATTGGCACTGTGGGATATCTTATAGCCTGCAGAAAAACGCCCCTCTCAAGTAGATACTTGGACAACTCAAGAGCTTTTTCCTCCGAGTAGAGCATTATAGGTAAAATGGGAGTACCATAGAATTTTACAAAGAAGCCCATCTCTGAAAGTCTTCTGTATATCTCCTCCGCCAGACTCTTCAAAGTGGGCACCATCCATTCTTCCCTCTCCAAAATCTCCAAAGCCTTTTTTGCGGACGCACATAGGGAGGGAGGCAAAGAGGTAGAAAAGATGAGGCTTCTTGCCCTGTTTACGAGGTAATCCACGAGCCTTTGGGAACCGCACACAAAGGCGCCATAAGAGCCCAGAGCCTTTGAAAGGGTTCCCATCAATATAATGTTTTCCTGCCAAGGAATACCAAAGGCATAAAGTATTCCTTTACCCTTCTCCCCCAAAGTGCCCGTTGCATGGGCTTCGTCAAGCATTAGCATGCAATCGTACTCCAGGGAAAGTTTTAGCAGGGTGGGAAGGTGGGCTATGTCTCCATCCATGCTAAAAACACTGTCGGAGACCAACAGACACCTTCTGTAAGCCTTTCTGTTTTCCTTTAAAATCTCCTCCGCCTTCTCGTAATCAAGGTGTGGGAAAACGAATACCTTTGCCCTTGAGAGCCTGCAACCGTCTATGATGGACGCATGGTTGAGCTGGTCGCTGAGGATCATGTCCCCTTCGGAAACCAAGGCAGGTATTGTGCCCAGGTTTGCCAAATATCCAGAGCCAAAGAGGACGCAGGCGGGAACTCCTTTAAAATCTGCCAGCTTTTCCTCCAGGGATCTGTGGTAGATCGTGTAGCCGGAAACCAAGGCGGATGCACCGCTACCAACTCCGTAATCCTTTGTTACCCTGATGGCTTCTTCTTTTACCTCTGGGTGTTCTCTTAAACCAAGATAGTCGTTGGAGCAAAGGTCTATCAAGCCCTCCCTTAGGGTTCGCCTTCTGAGGAGTTTTTGCTGTTGTATTTTCCTTAGCTCCTCCTCAATCCAATCCATCATCTGATTATTACTTTTGCGCCGTTCTCCAGTAGTATCGTTTTTTCCTCTCTTAGGGCAGTCTGCCCTTGGGGCAAATATATGTATGCCCCCGCTGGGATCCTATCTCCCCTTATGTGGGGGTTTAAATCCCTAAAGACGCTCTCTTTTAGGTTCGCATCCATTAAAACCTTCTCCACTTTCGTTTCCTCTTTAACCTTGTTTACCACCAAGCCGACCTTTTCCATGTTGATGTTCAGGCTATACTTTTCTGGGTATCTTGTAAGAAGCAAAACAGCGAAAAAGGCAGGTACATAATTTTTTGTTTCGAGAGGGAGAAAGTTCTGCGTTTCCCAAAAGTTGATCCCACCCGTCCTCCTTGCTACGCAACTTTCTCCACAGTTGTAGGCTGCCAAAGCAAGCTCCCAGTTTTTAAACGTCTGGTAGAGGTCCTTCAGATACATGGCGGCAGCCTCAGTGGATTTTATCACATCAAACCTCTCGTCTATTTCTCCATCTACCCTAAGTCCATACCTTCTCGCGGTAGAGGGTATAAACTGCCACAGCCCAGCAGCACCAGCACGGGAAACTGCAAAGGGATTGAAGGCACTTTCTATTGCGGGCAATAGGGCAAGTTCTTCTGGCAGACCGTGCTTTTGCAGTATAGGGATTATTATTGGCATGTAGTAGTTAGCCCTTCTTAGGGTATTTTCAAAGGACTGCCTGTTTGCCAGGAAATAACTGACAAACCTTCTAATTTCCTCTCTGTCTGGTATCTCTATGTTAAAGACCTTAGCTTCTTGCTCTAAAAACCTCTCCTCCTCCTCAGAAAAGCCAAAGTTTCCTTTTTTGACCACATCTATGTTGCTGTTTTTGTAAGGGAATACGCTTTGCCTTATGGTGGGCGTGCAGGAAAACAGGAAAGCAAGGGAAAGAAGCATTACTATTTTCATTTTTTCTCCCCGTGGGATTAATATAATAACATGGCAGACAAAAACTGTCCAATCTGTAAGGGAACGGGCTTTGTGGATAAGGGTAATGTGGTTGAACTGTGCCAATGTAGGTTTAAGGAGGAGAACTTTCAAAGGCTTTTAAACATTCCTAAAAAGTTCTGGGGTGCGGAGCTTGATAACTACCAACCCATTTCCCCAGCCCAAAGGAGAGCCCTTGAAGTTTGTAAGGAGTTTGTTTTCAATTTTGACCCCGAGGAGGGCAAGGGTATTACCTTAGTGGGACCTCCCCAGATGGGAAAGACCCATTTGGTAGTGGGTGTCCTGAAGGCACTATACAGACAAAAAAGGATCAGAGGTTTTTTCTTTGATACTAAGGAGATGCTCTTTCAACTTAGATTTTACGCAGGCTCCGAGGAAGATAAATACAGTAGGATGCTGAAGTTTCTAATGAAGGTTCCTGTTTTGGTGCTGGATGACTTGGGCAGTGAAAGGCTCTCCGACTGGAGCATAGAGGTTCTCTCTTTGCTCATCACATACCGCTACAATCATCAACTCAGTACTCTCATCACCACCAACTACCAGCTTAAGAAGTCCGAGGAAGACCTCTTAAACAGTTTGGAGGAGAGGCTTTCCCCCGGGGTGGTAGGGAAGCTCTTCCACATGAACGAGGTGGTCTATGTCTCTTAAACGCTAACCAGCTCTTTTCTCAGCTCCTCCGCACATTCCACCATGTTTTTGAGGGCTGGCACCACCTCTTCCCACCTTCTTGTCTTTAGCCCGCAGTCTGGATTTACCCAAAGTAGCTCCACGGGCAACACCTTCATTGCCCTTTCCAAAATTTGCCTTATGCTGTTCTTGTCCGGTATGGCGGGGGAGTGTATATCATAAACACCTATGCCGATCTGTCTGTCCCAACCTTTGAAGTTTTCAAAGGCAGATAAGATCTCTCCCTTGCTCCGGGATGCCTCTATGGATATAACATCAAAATCCATCTGATATATGTACTCTATGACTTCGTTAAACTCCGAATAGCACATGTGGGTGTGAATTTGGGTCTGAGGTTTTGCCTTGGAGCAAAGCCTGAAGGCTTTTACCGCCCAGTTAAAGTATTGGGGCCAATCCCTTTTCTTTAGGGGTGCCCCTTCCCTGAAGGCGGGCTCGTCTATCTGTATTATCTTGATGCCAGCATTCTCTAAATCATTTACTTCTTCCAGCAAAGCTAAAGCTATCTGGTAAGCGATCTCTTCCTTGGGAATGTCCTCTCTGTAGTAGCTCCAGTTAAGTATGGTGACAGGTCCTGTTAGCATGCCCTTAACGGGCTTTTGGGTCAAAGACTGGGCATAGGTGATCTCCTTCAGGGTCATGGGTTCTGGGCGATAAACATCTCCGTATATGATGGGTGGTCTATAGACCCTTGAACCGTAAGAGAGAACCCATCCGTGTTTGGTGGTGGCAATTCCACCAAGCTTTTCTGCAAAGAACTCTACCATGTCTGTCCTTTCAAACTCACCGTGCACCAAAACATCCAGTCCAATATCTTCCTGAATCCTTATGACCTTCTCTATCTGTTCTTTTATAAACCTTTCGTACTCTTCGGGGCTTAGCTTACCATTGCGGTATTCGGTTCTTGCCCTTCTGACTTCCTCCGTCTGTGGGAAAGAGCCTATGGTGGTAGTGGGGAGCAATGGAAGCCTTAGGATGTCCTGCTGGAGCTTTATCCTCTCCTGGTAGGGCACCCCTCTCACAAAGTCCTCTTCCCGCAGATTCTTGACCTTTTCCCTAACCTCAGGAACCTCTCCAAACTTAATGGAGAGGAGCTTTTTAACCCTTTCCACTTCCAACTTTGCCTGTTGATCGCCCTCAAGGGCGGACTTTATGGTTCTCAGTTCAAAAAGCTTTTCCTTTGCAAAGGCAAGCCTTTCTTTTAGCTCAGCGTCCAATTCATTTTCCGGCTCTACGCTAACGGGCAAATGAAAGAGAGGGCAGGAGTTAGCAATGATCACATCCTTAGCATATTTGCTAAGCTCTTCCACCAATCGGACCTTCTCATCCAAGCATGCCCTCCAAACCTGCCTACCGTTTATAACGCCCGCTATGAGCACTTTGTCTTCTGGAAAACCAAACCTTCTTATATTCTCAAGGTTTTCCCTGTTGGAAACAAGGTCAAAGCCCAGAGCCTTCACGGGTAGTTTTATATACCTTTGGTAGTCGGAAACGCTGTCGTAGTAAGTTAAAAGGTATATGTCCAAGTACTTTGAAAGGCACGAATACATCTCCTCCACCAGGTCCCACTCATAGTCTTTGAGTTCCAAGCAGAGGGCTGGGTCTTCTATAAGAACCTCCTTTACACCCTCCTCCTTTAACTCTTTAAAAACCTCCTCATAAACTCCAAAAACTGCGTTGAAGTATTTTTCAAAGGTGGCCTGGTCTTCTATTTTTGAAAGCTCAAGGATGGGGAAGGGACCCTCTTCTTTTCTTTTGAGGGCTTTTGAAAGCTTTAAGAAGGTGAAGGGTGAAAGGATTTTGGGGATGGTCTCCACACCCATAGCTTTAAAGAACCTATACTCCTCAAGGGGGTAATTCTTCAAGAGCTTTAGCTCCGCATTTTCCAGCTCTGGCACCAAGTAGTGATAGTTGGTGTTGAAGTATTTGGTCATCTCAAGGGCATACTTGCCCCTTGCCATTTCAAAGTAGGTTTTTAAGCCTTCATACTGCCCAAAACGGGAGGGTATGGCAGAAAGCATCACCGCAGTGTCCAAGACAAAGTCGTAGTAAGCTAACTCGTTGGAGGGGATCATATCCACATTTTGCTTGTAGTTTTCCACCATCCACCGACGGAGGTTGTTCATTCCATCCACAAACTGGGTCTCGTCTATCTTACCTTTCCAAAAGTTTTCAAGCAAAGACTTGAACTCCCTCTTTTCGCCGAGCTTTGGAAAACCATAAGCCAAAGTTTTCATACCAACACCTCCGCAAATTTGGACTGAAAATTATACCATTCTTTTAGCAAACTCTTTCAAACTCCACTCCAAGCTTTCTTTGTATGGTATGGGCTCTTTGTTGCACAGCTTTCTGACGCCGTCGGGCTCCACATCCTTGTCAAGCCCGCAGATGTTATCCCTCCACATCATGAGCATTTGGTCTGAGCTAAAGGGTGGTGGGCTGAGGACCCTTTCCGCCACTTTTCCCGCAATATACATAAAAACCTTTGGCACGGGCAAAAGGAGAACCTTTCTGTTCCAGTGGGAAAAGATGTCCTCTAAGAGTTCCTTAAAGCTAACCCTATCTGGACCGCATAGCTCGTAAGTTTTGTTGACTGCTTCCTCCTTTTCCATGGCGCTCACAAAGGCGCAGGCCACATCCCTAACATCCACCGGCTGAAAGAGATACCCACCACCTCCGGGCAAGGCTACCACCCGCAGATATTTGGTAATATTCCACATATCCGCAAAGAGCTTTTGCTCTGGACCAAGGATTAGGGAGGGTCTAAGTATAGTATACTTTAGCCCGGAAGTCTTCAGAAACTCCTCCGCCATGAACTTAGTTTGATGATATAAAGAGGGAGCGTCCTTGTGGGTACCAAGGGAACTCATATGAACCACCCTTTTGGGAGATAGCTCCCTTAATAGCTCATACAGATTCTTTGCATAGAGATAATGCACCCTTTGAAAGGTGGAGCCAGACCTTCTGTTTTCAACTAGTATGCCAATCAGATGGATAACATAATGGGGCTGAGCCTTCTCAAGGGCTTTCCTCAAAGAATCCTTGTCGGAAAAATCCACCTCAAGGGCATCAACACCCTCGGGGAAAACTTCCCTTACTTTTTTGGCGTTTCTAACGAGCGCATAAACTTGGTAGCCTTTGTTTAAAAGCTCCTTGACTACATACCTACCCACAAAACCTGTGGCACCGGTGATGGCTACTCTTTCCATTTAGCAAGCTCCTTTATGAATCTTTCTTTGTGCTTTTGGTCCTCTTCATCAAGAATGCCAAGAATACGCCAAGTTTTTTCTTTGCCATAAGTAAAGTAAATTCTACCACCCTTTGGCTTTAGCTTAAAGGTGTTTTTTACACCCTTTATGGTTTCAAAGACCTCTCCCAGTTCTTTCATGTTTAAAAGCATGAGCTCCTTTAAAAACTCTCTCTTTCTTTGGTGGTCCAATTGGACAAATCCCTCAAGGGCTTGACCTTCCCACTCTATACGGTCAAGGACCAACTCCAACATCTCTTGGTAGAGTTCTTTTTTTGTGCATTTTGTTCTTTCGTACTCCTCCAGGCGAAGCTGAGTCAAAGAGAGTTTCCTTTGCAATTCTTCCACTTGACGGCGTAAGTTTTCCTTTTCCTCTTTAAGTTTTAAGTTTTCCCTTGAGGCTTCCTCCAAAAGCTCCTCCAAAGTCAAAAGCTCCTTCATTAATTTTTTTCTTTCACTTCTGAGCTTTGAAAGTTCTCTGTCTTCTCTATCGGTTGTTCTCTCCTGTTGAAGTTCCAGCATCTCAAAGAGCCTTCTGTTTGCCTCCTTTAGCCTCTCTACCCTTTCCTCGTAGTCTTTAAGGGTTTCTTTGAGGGAGTTTAACTTTTTTACGATGTCTTCCTTTTCCTTCAAGAGCCTTTCTTTTTCTGCTGTTTCCTCCTCCGTTAGCCTCTCTATTCTTTTTTCAAGCTCGGACTTTTCTTTGGTGAGCTTTTCAATTAACTCTTTATATAGCTTTTTAGTTTTTAGGGCTTCCATTAGTTCTTTTTGGTTTTCTGAAAGCTCCTCCTCAAGTCTATGCTTCTCCTCTTGGAGCTGTCTCCACCTTTTTTCTACGGGCGACTCAAAGAGCTTTATGACAAGCAGGGTTATTAAAAAGGCGGGCATTTGCTCCAACACAACGCTGAACCTTTGCTCCACCACTGCCTGCAAAAGCACATTAAACACAAACAGAAGACCGATCCACGCCACAGTCCTTAGCCTCTCACCAAAGAGCCAGGCTACGTACAGAGCGGACAGAAAGAAGGTCAGATGAAGTTTTTCAGACAGAGAGGATGGATAGAGTCTAACGTCCAACATATGGGACAGTTGCACCAGGGCAAAGTTGTAGGAGACGATCAAAAAGGCAAGCAGGATTGGCTCTTTTATCAGTGTTAGCATTAGTTTTAAAATATAAGCGGTGGGTTTGAGATTTGCGTACACGGTGATTTTTATCTTTGTTCTGTTTGCCCTTCTGGCAGACTTTATAGCTCCCTATCCTTACGCCCTGCAGAACAGACAGGCACCTTACCATCCACCCACACACATTTATTTCTTTAAGGATGGCAGACCCACTCTACCTTACGTGCATAAGTATGAGCTAAAGGACCCTCTCTTTAAGGTCTATGAGAAAACGAACACCACCTGCAGGCTTGAATTATTCCGCAAAACACCCTACGGCTTTAAGCTCCTTTCGGTGGCAGAGCCCTGTCATCTTTACCTTTTGGGCACAGACAAACTGGGCAGGGATATCTTCTCAAGGCTTGTGTATGGGGCAAGGGTCTCTTTGACCATCGGTTTGGTGGGCGTGCTTACCACCTTTATTTTGGGCTCGGTTATAGGGGGAATCTCTGGTCTTTTGGGTGGCAGGGTGGATAGTATTTTGATGAGGCTCGTGGAGATCCTTCTTTCCATTCCTACCTTTTACCTTATGCTCTCCTTGAGGTCTGTCTTTCCTTTGAACATGGGTAGCTTTGAGCTCTTTCTTGCCATCGTGTTCATTCTTTCCTTTGTGGGATGGGCGGGGCTCGCCCGGGTGGTCAGGGGAATGGTGCTCTCTTTGAGGGAAAAGGAGTTTGTCTATGCGGCAAGAACCTACGGTGCGGGCACATTTCGTATTCTCTTTAAGCATATCCTTCCGAACACTTATTACTATCTGATCGTTTCTGCCACTCTTTCCTTCCCGGGCTTTATCTTGGGGGAATCTGCTTTGAGCCTTTTGGGTTTGGGTGTTTCGGAGCCCGTGCCCAGCTGGGGCAACATGCTGTCCGAGGCGAGGAATATTCCTCTGATAAGTGCCTATCCGTGGCTTTTGGCGCCGGGTGTTGCCCTCTTTTTGGTGGTCTTTGCCTTTAACCTGCTTGGAGATCAGCTTTTGAGGAGGAGCAATGAAAGAGTTAAGGGTTAAAGTGTTAAAAAACTTAGAGGTGGGTCCGCAAACCTACCTTATGGAGTTGGAGTTTCCTTTTCCAGAGGAAATAAAACCCGGACACTTTGTGATGTTGAAGGGTTGGAGTGGGCTTGACCCTATGGGCAGGAGGGCTTTTGCCATTGCGGACAAAAAAGAGGACCGCATAAGCATATACTACCAGGTGGTTGGTAGGGGCACCGCCCTAATGGCAAGGCTCAAGGAAGGCGACAGCGTGGAAATTCTTGGCCCTCTGGGAAACAGACTCTTTAGGTTGGACGGACAGAGGCACCTTCTTTTAGGTGGTGGCATAGGCATGCCCGGACTTTCCCTTCTGGCAAAGGAGTTAAAAGCCCTCGGCAAAGAAGTCTTTGTGTGCTACGGAGCGAGGAGTTCAAGCCTTTTGGTAATGAAGGAGTGGCTAAAGGAAAACGCCATAGAACACAAGCTTTTTACAGACGATGGCTCCGAGGGACAAAGGGGTAGCGTTCTACAAGCCCTAAAGGACTTTGATGAATCCTGGGTTGTTCATGCGTGCGGTCCTAAAAAGATGCTGAAGGCCCTCAAGGAGATGGCAGAGGGCAGGGAGGTTTATCTTTCTCTGGAGGCAGACATGGCTTGCGGTTGGGGTGTATGCCTGGGCTGTGTGGTGCCATCAAAAGATGGAAAATTTTTGAGGGTTTGCTACGAGGGACCCGTCTTTCCTGCGGAGGAGGTGGTTCTGTAATGTTTTCCGGCATAGTGGAAGAGGTGGGAGTCGTTGAAAGCCTGAAGCCCACACCGGGGGGTGCAAGGCTGGTAGTAAGGAGCTCTTTGGGGGAGCTAAAGTTGGGCGATAGCGTAGCGGTCAATGGTGTATGCCTTACGCTGGTAGAATGGAAAGGTGAAATGCTCAGCTTTGACCTATCTCAGGAAACCCTTAGCAGGAGTAATTTAAGGTTTTTAAAGAAGGGAGACCCAGTAAATCTTGAGAGGTCACTACGGGTGGGGGACCGCGTAGGGGGACACTTTTTGCAAGGACATGTGGATTTTACCTCTCCCATAGAAGCCCTTTCCCAGAGGGGAGAACATTGGGAGCTGAGGATCCGAGTGCCAAAGGAGTACTTACCCTATGTGGTGGAAAAGGGCTCCATTGGCATAGACGGCATAAGCTTAACCATAAACTACATTCAAGGAGAAAGCATAAGCATAAACATCATCCCGCACACCTACCAAAACACAAACCTTAGGTCAAGAAAAAAGGGGGACCTTGTGAATGTGGAGCTGGACATTTTGGGCAAATACGTGGTGAATTACCTAAACCTTTTGCAAAGGGACGCAAGAATAGAAAGGCTTTGGAATGGGCTATGGGGCTGAGATGGCTAATTCTCTTGGTTTTCTTTAACCTTTCTTTTGGCTTTTATCACTGTTTTTTTGATGCGGGGAAAAGGTACAGAGTGAACCCATACCTTCTTTCCGCCATTGCCAGTGTGGAGAGCAGTTTTAACCCAAAGGCGGTCAATTACAACAAAAACGGAAGCGTAGATTACGGTATTATGCAGATAAACTCCTTTTGGCTGAAAAAATACAAAATTCCCAAGGATTGGCTTTGGGAGCCCTGCTATAACATACACTTTGGCGCCATGGTTCTAAGAAGATGCATGGACGCCTATCCAAACAACCTAAAGCAGGCAATAGATTGCTACAACAAGGGAGAAAGGGCAAAGGAAAACAGCGAGTATGTGCTAAAGGTGTATAAAAAATACTCAAGGATCGCGCAGATGGTTAGGTAGTTTATCGCACCGCTTCTACCGATGGATTTTGAAGGGTTCCCGAAATCTGAAGGTTCAAACCCATGCCTGTTAGCTTGCCGTTGATGGAAGAACGAAGTGGGTCTGCCCTGTTGAAGGAAACAACGCCATCTCCTACGACCAGGGAATCCAAAACCCTCGCTTGCCCGCTGAAGGTCCTGCCCTTGAACTCCACCGTTAGCCCATCCACCTTCAAGTCCTTGAGCCTTACGTCCTCAAGTTCAAGCTTTCCCCTTATGCCATCCGTCAGTTCCAAGTCTACAAACTTTACGCGTGCTCCTCTCAGACAACCAAAGTTTTTCCCTTCTATCTCAATCTTTTTGTTTAAAAAGAGTCTTGTCTCCAAGCTACCACCCTGACAGGTACCCCTCAGAGAGAGATAGAAGGGTTTTATAGAAAACACTGCAGAGTCAAACTCCGCAAGCTTTGAGCTTTTATCATAGACCTGAACCTTACTGAGCTTTACATGAAACAGACCCTCCTCTACACCCTGTGCCATAAGGTATATACTCCTCTCCATAAGCACCCTATCAAGCAATAAAAACTTTGGGAGGGTAATAAACAAAATAAAGGCAGAAAAAAGCACAAAGAGAACTGCCAGCAGAAGAACCTCTTTAATCTTCAGCTTCATTTTTTGTTCTCTTCTTTTTGTTTGCCTCCTCCGCCTTTTTTCTCAGCTCCTGTGCGAGCTTCTGGTGTTCCTCCGTGATCTTTGATAGGTCCTCTGGCTTTTCTATCACATAGGGTGTTAGGAATATGAACAGGGACACTTTGTCCTCGGAGGTGGTTTTTCTCTTGAAGAGCCAGCCAAGGACAGGTATATCCTTCAGCCCCGGCACACCTTCTATGCTATCCAAGGTCCTTGTGCTTACCAGTCCACCAATTATTATGGTTTGTCCGTTTTCCACCACCACGTCGGAGTTTAGCTGGCGGTTGGAGGTGATGGGTACTGCATAGCTGAGGGTACCTATCTGTGGTCTAAGAAAGTCTATTATCTCTTGAAGGTTAAGATTGATCAAAAGCCTTAGGTCCTTTCCTGAGATGGTAGGCGTGACGCTGAGGCTTAATCCTACCTCCTTGTAATCGTAGGTAATGATAGGTTGTCCGTTTATGTCAAACTTGACACCAGAGGCAAAGGGCACCACCTGACCCACTTTTATGATTGCCTCTTGGTTGTCAAGGGTTAGCACCTTTGGGTTAGAAATAATGTTAAAACCACTACCTTTTTCTAAAAGGGAGAACAAAAGCACTAGGTCTGGAAAGAAGAGGGTAGTGGAACCTATGGTAACTGAGGTACCGCTTCTGCTGAGGGTGCCCATTACAAAGCTTCCCGAAAGGAGCGCGCTATAAACATCCTGAAGGCTTGAGCCACCAAAGGCAGAACCACCCTGCGTTCCAAGTATCTGCCATCGGACACCTAACTCCAGAGCTTGGCGTGTGCTCATCTCCACCACCGTAGCGGCAATCAACACCTGCTTCCTTCGGACATCTATCTTTTCTATAAATGACTTTAAGCTTTCATACTCCTGTGGAGTGCCGTAAATTATTACCGAGTTGGTGCCCCTGTCAAAGCCTATCCTGAGCCCTTCCTTGGTTTCTATGGCTGTTAAAGGAAGCGTCTGCCTTTGGGGTGTTTTTTGTTCTTCCCTTTTTAGTGGTATCTCCGTACCTCTTGTTTCCGTTGGAGTTATCCTTTGCTCTTGGGGTTGAATTTGAGGTTGAACTGTCTGAGTTATGGGAGATCGTCCTCCAAAGAGGGTCTGTAAGCTTCTGTATAGTTCCTCTGCGGAGATATGGTTCAACTTTATGAGATAAAAACTCCTCTCTAAGGGACCGAGGCTTTCTCTATCAAGATTTTCTATAACCTCCTTTATTAAACCTTGCACCTTCTCATTGGCAATTACTAATATTGAGTTGCTGTCCTTGCTGAAAGTTATTAAAATGGGCAGGCCAAGCTGTTGTTGAATGGTGGAGCCCAAAGTCTGAAGGCTTTGAAAGACGCTTTCTGCGTTAGCCTTCTGTAGCTTATACAGTTTGAAGTCCAAGTTATTCTTTGGAGAGTCAAGCTCTCTCAAAATTTTCTTTACTCTTTCTATGTTTTGGGCTACGTCTGCAATGATTAGGCTGTTGGAAGGGGCATGTACCGTAATTTTAGCGTTAGGAGAGAGAAAGGGCTGGACCGCCTGCTGAAGCTGGAGGGCTTGGGTGTTTTCTGCCTTGTAGATGTATACGACCACTTCTCCTGAGTGGGAGGGTTTTTTAAGGTTTGCCAGAGATGTAGCCTTTTGCAGGGACACTATGCTTACATAATTCTTCTCCTCCACCACTCCGTAGCCCTGCAGGGATAATGCTAAGAGAAACATTTCCCATGCGGTTTGTACGCTGACGGGCTTTGCGGAGCTCACTGTAATGGTGCCCTTTACCGCCGGGTCCAAGACTATATTTTTGCCCGTAAGCTCAGACATAAACTTAGCTACAAGGGATATATCTGCATCTTGAAAGTTCAAAAAGACCCTGCCCGTTCTTTTTTGCTCTTGGGCTAATTTTTGAAGTTCTTGTGCGGTTTGCGGATAAACACATACAGATAAAGACAAAAGCAAAAACAGGGCTAACCTTAGCATCTACTCCACCCTCACCAAAAGTTCCACTGGTTTGCCTTCTCTGATAAGCCCTATTTTAAAACTGCTCTCGTTTCTTAGAACTTGCAGTATTCTGAAAGCATCCTCTCCGCTCCTTATCTGCTGGTTGTTTATGCTAACGAGCACATCTCCGGGCACTATGCCCACCCTTGAAAACATGCTCTGAGGGTCCACCCATTCAAATAGAAAGCCTGTAGTTCTTCCGTCCTGCACATAAGGTACAAGCCTTATCTGTCTGAACATAACGCCAGGGTCCGCGGTAACGCTTTCTATTTCCCTCTTTTGGACTACCGCTTGAAGAACTTGTGTTTCCCCTTGGGCTATGGCTTTAGGCTCTGTAGTCTTAGCCTCCGCCTTTGCGAAGCTAAAGCCTATTGCCTTTTTCTCCTCACCCCTTGAAAGGATTATATAGTTCCTGTCTATATGTGCAACCCGGTAACCACCCACCTCAGAGCCCACCCGAACTGTTTTAACCTGTCCGTTCACGTCAATTAATGCCAAATTTACGCTCCCCACTGCGGTAGCGAGCAGTCTGATGGAGACTTCTTTTTGTTGCTTTTTCTCTTCCCTTTTGAACACAGGGCTAAAGTCCGCCACCCTTGGCTTTTCCACCCTCAGCACCGGCACCGAGCTTATCCCTCTGCTAATAAGGTTGGAGTAAATCAACAAGGGCAAGGAAAAGCATAAGGCAAGCAGAAGGAACATATAGCCAAAAAGGTTGAAATTCATGAGTGTGAATATTGTAAGGCAGTTTTGTGATGAAATATAATTACCACCGTGAAAGTAAATGTACTAAGAGACTATAAGGTTATCCCCCTTGAGGAGGATGAAAAAAGGCTAAAGCTTTTGGCTCCTGAGGGATATGACTTTTTCCTCTTGGAAGAGCTTAGGTTTTTGCTGGAAAAAGAGATAGATGTGGTTTTTGTAGATGAAAACACCTTTGCACAGGAACTTCAAAGGAGGCTCGCCCAGGAGGAGGTGGTGGTGGAAGGAGAGGAAAGTGAGGGAGAAGTTCTAAAGGACCTCCTGCTTGAAGAGGACAAGAGTCCTGCGGTTAGCTTTGTGAATTCTATGCTCATAAAGGCAACAACCCTTTCTGCCTCTGACATTCACATAGAGCCCTATCAGGATGCATCCTACGTCAGGTTTCGCCTTGACGGAATTTTGCACGACTACATGAGCATACCCCTCTCTCTGCACGAGTCGGTGGTCTCCCGCATAAAAATTCTTGCTAACATGAACGTGGCGGAAAAAAGGGTTCCCCAAGATGGAAAGATCAGGGTCAAGGTGGGTGGTAGGGAGATGGATATAAGGGTCTCATCGGTGCCCACCGTCTTTGGAGAGAGAATTGTTCTTAGGCTCTTGGACCGTTCCAATCAGATGCTAACCTTGGAGGACTTGGGGCTTTCTCCGGAGGACCTGCAAAAGGTCCGAAGGCTCGCCAAAAAACCTTACGGTATAGTCTTGGCTACGGGTCCCACTGGTTCTGGAAAGAGCACAACCCTTTACGCCATGATCCTGCATATAAAAAGTCCAGAGAAAAACATCATCACCATAGAGGACCCACCCGAGTATCAGGTGAAGGGTGTTAGCCAGATTCAGGTTAATCCTAAGGTGGGGCTCACCTTTGCCAGCGGACTCAGGGCTATCCTCAGGCAGGACCCGGATGTGATCATGGTGGGCGAGATAAGGGATGCGGAGACTGCGGAAATCGCAGTCCATGCGGCGCTCACGGGACACCTGGTGCTTTCTACCCTTCATACCAACGATGCAGTCTCTGCGGTGGCAAGGCTTGCGGACCTTGGAATAGAGCCCTTTTTGATCGCATCCTCCTTGGAAGGTGTCATAGCCCAAAGGCTGGTTAGGAAAATATGCCACCAATGTAAAACCGCATACAAGCCATCCAAGGAAGAACTGGAAGAGCTTGGCTTGGAGGGAGATTACATCTTTTACAAGGGCTTGGGATGTGAGCACTGCATGGGCACAGGCTACAAGGGGAGGACGGGTATCTTTGAGGTGCTTGAGCTGGACGAAGAGCTGAAGCAGTTTATACTAAAAACCCAAGACGCAACCGCCATAAAAAGGTTTGCCAAGGAGAAGGGTTTTAAGGACATGCTACAGGACGGCGTGGATAAGGTGCTACAGGGCATAACCACCTCGGAAGAGCTAATAAGGGCTATAAAGGTAGAATGATATACACGGGAGTGGATGGTAAAAAATCCTTTAGCGTGAATAAGTCCCTGCTGGGTAGGAGCTGGTCTCCTACCCAAAAGCTCGGCAAAAAAATATGTGTAGTGCTCTCAGACCTTTGCTTTGTAAAAGTTGAAAAAGCTTTATCCCAAAAGCTCTCAGACCTAAGGGGTTATTACCAGTTGGAGGTTTCCGAAAAGTTTGGACAGGTGGAGTGGGATGTTTCTTTGTATGGGGACCTTGCCATTTTGGGCGTTTATAAAAACTTTGAGGGGGAAGATTGCTGGGACATAGACCTTGAGATATTCTCCTTGGCAAGGGTTTTGCATTTGCTTGGGGTGGATGGGTGCGTGCTGGACCTTGGCAGAAAAAAGAGCACACTGGTATGCGTAGAAAGTGGTATTCTCTCCCGCTACAGGGTGCTACTCAGGGGTGGAGATTATTTAAACTCTTTGATAGACCCGGAGGAACCACAAAAGGCAGAGATGTTAAAGATAGAAAAGGGCTTGGAGTTAAAAGAGGTGGAGGATGGGCTCAAGGGCATCCTGTCTAATCTGAGGGTGGGTGCTAACACTCCCATCCTTCTTAGCGGTGGTGGTGCCAAGCTGAAAGGGTTAAAGGGGTTCTTTGGTAGGCTCATAGAAAACCCATACTGCCAACCTGAATACACGAGCGCCTTTGGTGCCAGCTTAAAGTATGTGGTGAAAACTCCTTACCCAGACTTTGTGAAGAGGGAGCTATCTCCTCAGGAGCTTAGGTGGGCAGGCTTTTCTTTGGTGGGTGGATTGTTGCTCTTTGGCTTGGCATACTTTGGCACAGAAAGGCTATGGTCGGTGGAGCCTTTGAGGGAAAAAGAAAAAGCTGAGTTTAAAAAGCTATTTCCTAACGCACCACTGGTTGGTGTAAGGGAACAGGTCCTCTCCAAGGCAAGCAAGGAGGAGTCCTTCCAGCTTACCCAAAAGCTTTCTGAACTTTCTACTAAGTTATCTTCAGACATAAAGATATACTCCTTAGAATTTTCAAAGGGCAGTCTTTTGGTAAGGGGCGAAGGAAAGGAGGAGGTGGTCAGAAGGCTTTCGCCCAAGTCTGTTAAAAAAACGCCCTCGGGCACTTTGGAGTTTGAGTTGGAACTGCGATGAGGCTGAAAAAGAGGTATGCGATCATCTTCTTTGTTTTACTTTCTGCATTGCTTGGTTTTTTGCTCTTAGACCGGTATTACAAACTAAGGGACAGCTACTACAGAGATTACCTAAAGCACAAAGAGATTATGTTCCTGCTGGCAAACTACCAAGAGAGAAAGAGGGAAGCACCCACCGAGCAGTTGCTAAGAATGCTCTTTTCCCAGTATCAGGGGGAGTTCAAGTCCTATAGGCAAACGGAGGCGGGCTATGAGGTGCAGGGAACAAACCTGCCCGGAGAAAAGCTCCCCTACCTGATCTATGCCTTGGAGGAAAGGGGCGTAAGCGTGCAAAAGCTCAGGGCGGTGGATAACACCGGACAGGGGCTCTTTGAAGTATACTTGCTCTTGAGATGATCCCACTGCTTGCCCTGATGCTGTTTTTGATGTCTACTTATTATGTGCTGGATGCATACTCTACCGCCAAGTCTGCCCAAAAGGTTGTGGAGGAGGTATCCTTTAAAGTGCAGGCAAGCTATGTATTTTTTTACACTCTACCCTTTGTCCTTGACCTTCTAAGAAAGGATGACCCATCCGTGGATAGCCTCCAAGACAGCTGGGCACAGGAGCTAACCTTTAGAACAGAGAGAGGCGAGCTGAGGATTACCATATACGACGAAGATAGGTTCTTAAACCTAAACTCGGTGGATGAGGGTCCCTACGGAAAGTTCTTTGAAAGGCTCCTAAGGCTCCTCGCCATTGACCCTTCTTACAAAGAAAACCTTTTGGTTTGGACTGGCAAATCAAAGGGCACCATAAACACCGACTATCCCATTAAGAGGGCACCTTTGGATGCAAAGGAGGAGCTCTACTACATGGGCTTTGAGAGGCAAGACCTACTGGGAAAGGAGCTGGGCGGAAAGTTTTACCCAGGGCTTTTAGAGCTTACCACAGTTGATTCCAAAGGAAAGGTCAACATAAACACCGCAAACCTTTATGTGCTGATGGCTCTGGACCAGAGAATAGACGAAACTTTGGCGAGCAAGATCATAGAAAGACGAAACAGAGAACCCTTCAAAAAGCCCGAAGATTTGCTGATGGTGGACGGCATGACCCTTGATATCCTTTACAATATCAGGGATTTAATAGATGTGAAAAGCTCCACCTTCCACATAAAGATGGAGCTAAGGAGCGGAGAGAGGTCGGCAGTCTTTGAGGTGGTCTATGACAGGCAAGCGGATAAAATCCTTTATAAAAAGCTACTCTGAGCTCACCCTTTACCTGCTTGTACTACTCTCCGTATCTCTGCACAAGTTTTTGGGTATTCCAAACCTCTCCATTTTCTTTTTACTCTTTCCCCTTGCCTTTCTTGAGCTAAGGCTTTTGGACAGGTGGGTTCTTCTTTGGCTCCTTTATCCCACAGCCTTTTTGTTTTTTGATGCCCTTTGGCTTTTGGGCATGACCCTTTCTGCCTTTGCGGAGGAGCTCTTCTTTAGGGCATACCTTATGAAAAGGTTCAGCAACCTGAAGGTCTCCCTTATGTTTGTGATCCCTCATTTTATCTTATACCCCGGCATCCTTTCCCTGCTTACTTTCTTTCCTTCCCTCGTCTTTGGCTTTGCCTATCAAAAAACAAGGTCCTTGGCTTTTGTTAGCCTTTTACACCTTGTTTCCAATCTGGTTTATTTCAAGCTAATTTCCTCTTTGCCAACCTTCTGAGCACCGCAACAGAGAGCAAGGCAAACAGGGCAGTGTATAGGTCTGGGCTGGCACTGTTGCATCCACCACCTCCACCGCCTCCGCCACCAACGCTTTCTCTCAATCCGCAAGTAAAGTTTTCAAGAGAACCAATGTAAATGCTTCCAACACTACCAACACTGCTAAATGAACTCAAGAAAGCCTTTCCATATCCGTATATGTTGTTGGGCAAGGAGCCAGTGAAACCATCCGAGAGGGCTTGGGAGGATAGAATGCCTCTAACCCCGTTCACATCCAAGTTAGGGTTTGCTTCCAAAATCAAAGCCACCAAACCAGCCACCACTGGCGAAGCCATGGAGGTCCCGGGCAGTGGTATGTAGCCACTACTTCCCGCCTCTGGACCAAGGACATAGTATCCGGGTGCCACCACCTCCGGCTTTAGCCTTCCGTCCCTCGTGGGTCCCCGGGAAGAAAAGTAGGCAATTTTACCCAAATCAATGAAACTTCTCGGGTCGTCAGAGATAAACCTTGAAGTCAAGGCACCAACCGCTACAACGTAGGGAGATGTTGCGGGCTGCACCACCGTTCCCAAAAAGCCACCAAACCCGTCATCTAAAAAGCAATCCATGAATTCGCCGTTTTCATTGGCTAAGTATAGGTCTGCGTTGGGTGTTCCGCTACGAGGTGTTAGCCTTATGGTAAAATTCCCACCGCAGTTAAACTCTACCACAAACCTACCGTCTCCATTCAGTGGGTGGCTTGTATTTGTGTTGTCAATATTCACACGGCACCCTCCAGAAAGATTGCCACTGGCAGATGTTCCCGGCTCTGCAGAGAGGCACCTGTTGGAACTGTCGCAAAACTCAACCCTAAGGGTGCCGTTTTTATACCAGCCGTCTATAACATCGCCTTCAGGATCAGTAGAGCTGAGCCTAACGGAGACGGTAGAGTTTATGCCACTTATTACTGCATGCAGTTTTTTGTCTCCCTCATTGCCCGCCGCCGCAACAACCACAAAACCGTTTCCCGAAAGGTTAGCTATTTCCTTTTCCAACATGCTTGTTCCATCGTGAGGTCCAAAGTGCCATCCAAGGGACATATTCACCACCATAGGTCTGCCAAGGGAGTTTTTCTTGTTCCTCAGGTATTGCAAGCCCCGGATTACATCTGTGTCCTCTAAGTTTGTGCGTACCACAATAAGGTCTGCATCCGGGGCAATATAACTGGCTATGCCTGCCACGTGGGTACCATGTCCATCTGGATCTCCATCGCATTTTCCTTCATTTATGAACTGCTCTATTTGTGTCTTTGTATATTCTGTGTTAGTTTTTGGCTCATAGTAATAAAGAATCTTGGAAGAGCCGTCGGACTTTCTAAAAGCAGGATGGCACCAGTCTATGCCCGTGTCTATAATTCCTATTATCACGTTTCTTCCAGTCCTTCCGGTATTTACCGCACCAGTGCCTATGTAGTAGGCGGTGGTAGAAAAATCAGAAAGCTGAAGGTTTTTACCAAAAGATTGGACTATAAGTCTCCAATCGGAGGAGGCAGATACGCTAAGGTTTAGAGTTCCGTTGGTACAGGTCAGGTTATCTATGCTTCCAGAACAGCTACCGGAGAAGGAAACGGATGCACCACCTGCCAAGATAGATAACCTCTGCCCACTTTGAGTGTTTATGCTAAAGCTGTAGTTCCCACTGCCCCTTATGGCTACTGAAGAAGAGTAGGCTATACTGTCAAGTAGCTTGAGCCTTATGGGTGGCTCTATGTACAAAACATCCGGACGTGCCCGAAGGACGCTAAGAGGTGTTTTCCTTGTATCCACCACCTCCACTTTACCGTTTGAATAAAGCACTTTAACATGCTGGGAAAAGGACAGGGTAAACAGCAGTAAAAGGATTAACAGCCTCATTGACAAAACACCCCTGCCCTATATTATATCTGAGGAAAAATTCACAATCCCACCATATCCACCGCCTTCATAAGGGCTTTAGCCTTGTTTACCGTTTCCCACCACTCTTTCTCTGGGTCTGAGTCTGCCACTATGCCCGCCCCCGCCTGAACAAAGACCTCCCCTCCTCTGCACACCGCAGTCCTTATAGCAATTGCCATGTCCATATTTCCGTCAAAGGATACATAACCCACACTGCCTGCGTAAATGCCCCTTCTTTCTGGCTCCAACTCCTCTATGATCTGCATAGCCCTCACTTTGGGAGCGCCGGAGACCGTTCCCGCCGGAAAGCACGCCTTCAAAACATCAAAGGCAGACAGTCCCTCCATAACCTCTCCCTCCACATCGCTAACCAAGTGCATCACGTGAGAATACCTCTCCACCCTCATAAAGTCTGTTACCTTGACTGTGCCGGGCTTACAAACCCTTCCCAGGTCGTTCCTGCCCAGGTCTACAAGCATCAGGTGTTCCGCCCTTTCTTTTTCATCTGCTAAAAGCTCCTGTTCCAATGCCCTGTCTTCCTCTTCTGTATTACCCCTCCTCCTTGTTCCTGCGATAGGCCTTGTTAAAACCTTTCCTTCTTCCAGTCGCACCAAAACCTCCGGAGAGGAACCCACCACCTGAAAACTCCCAAAATCCAGATAGAACATATAAGGAGAAGGGTTTAAAAACCTAAGCACCCTGTATATGTCCTCCGCATTCCCTTTAAAAGCCCGGCTGAACCTCTGGGAAAGCACCACCTGAATAACATCCCCTTGGGCTATGTACTCCTTAGCCTTCAAAACCGCCTCTTCAAACCCCTCTTTGGTGAAGTTAGATTTCCAAAGGGAAAGCTCTGGTTCTTTGTCCTGGTAATTTTTAGGATACACACAGCCCTCATAGACCCTTTCTAAAGCCTTCTGCAAAGCTTCCTTTGCCCTTTGGTATTCCTTTTCTGCACCCTCCTTTGGAAAGATGGGAACCACCACTTTGACCTTTCCGCTCAGATTGTCGTGGATGAGCACCAACTCCGTTAGGAAAAAGAACATGTCCGGGAGGTTTATTACATCCTTTTTACCTATTGGCACGGGCTCAAAGAACCTGACCACATCGTAGGCAACATATCCTACCAAACCTCCCCAAAACCTTGGCAATCTTGGGTCCCTGTATACCCTCAGACCCTCTAAAAATTTCTTTGGTGCTTCAAAGGGATCACCCTCTTGATCTTTGAAACTAAAGGACAAACCCGACCCCAGTGCCACAAAAGAGAACCTTCCCCACTTTATGCCACCCTCTGCGCTCTCAAGAAGTGCCCTGTATTTTCCCCAATCCCCTAACTTTAAAAACAGGCTTAAGGGTGTGTCTGTGTCCGCCAGCACCTCCACAAAAAGAGGGATCACATCAAACTCTTTTGAAAGACTTTTTACCTCTTCTAAGCTAAGGCTCAGCTCCACCGAAACTGCCTCAAAAACCTAAGGTCGTTCTCATAAAAGAGCTTTATGTTATCTATGCCAAAGTATAGCATGCATAGCCTCTCTACCCCCATCCCAAAGGCGAAACCCTGATATAGCTCGGTGTCTATATGGCAGTTTTCAAGGACCTTTTGATGAACCATACCACAACCCATAACCTCCAGCCAACCGGTGCCCTTACAGACCCTACAACCCTCACCCCCACAAACCAAACAGCCTATATCCACCTCCGCAGAAGGCTCCGTAAAGGGAAAGTAGGAAGCCCTGAACCTAACGGGCACGTCTTTTTCAAAGAATTCCTTCAAAAAGACCTCTATTGTATACTTCATGTGTTTGAAGCTTACCCCTTCATCTACCACCAAACCCTCCACCTGGTGGAAGACGGGCGAATGGGTTGGGTCATCATCCCTCCTATAAACCCTGCCCGGTGCGATCATGTAAATGGGCGGCTTTTGGGAGAGCATAACCCTTATCTGAACGGGAGAGGTGTGCGTCCTCAAGAGATAACCCTCTTTGTTTACATAAAAGGTATCTTGCATGTCTCGGGCAGGATGGTCCTTTGGAATGTTCAATAGGTCAAAGTTGTAGCTTTCAAGCTCCACCTCCGGCCCTTCCTCCACCGAAAAACCCATACTCAAAAAGATGCTTTCTATCCTTTCCAAGGTCTGAGTTATGGGATGCAGGGCGCCCACCCACTTAGGAAGGCTAACCGTTAGCTCTTCCCATGCGCCCGCAAGTTCCCTCTCCAACTCAAGATTTTTTAGCCTCTCTTGGGCTTCTTCCAACAGGTTTTCCACAAACTCCTTTATTTGGTTTAACCTTAAGCCGTACTCTCTCCTTTGCTCAGGTGGAATGTTGGCAATATCCTTTATGGCTAAGGTAATAAGACCCTTTTTGCCCAGATATTTGGCTTTTACTTGTTGAAGTTCCTCCGTAGACTGAACCTTGCTTATGTCCTCTTGGGCTTGCCTTTGGAGGTCCTCTAAGTTCATCCTACCGCCAGGGCTTGCTTAGCCATCTCTACCACTTTGGCAAAACCTTCTGGGTCTCTAACTGCCATCTCTGCCAACATCTTCCTGTTTAGGTTTATACCAGCCTTTTTCAAGCCGTTCATGAACCTGCTGTAGGAGAGCCCATAGGGTCTGACCCCTGCGTTGATCCTTGCTATCCAGAGCCTTCTAAACTCTCTTTTTCTCTGCCTCCTATCTCTGTATTGATACTGCAGGGCTCTAAAGACATACTCCTTTGCCCTTCTGTAGCTGGTGTGCTTTTTGCCCCTAAAGCCCTTGGCAAGCTTTAAGATCTTCTTCTTAAACTTTTTAGAAGAAGGACCCTTTACTCTCATTGCATTCCTCCTGAAACTTAAGGGAAATATTGTAGCATAAAAATTATAAACCAGCTTTTCAACTTTAAACGGGTATTGTTTCATCAGCCGTTGGGTTTTATATTTATCCATAGGAGGGAATAGATATGGGTATGTATGTAATGCTGACAAAGATATCCCCGTATGCAGTTAAAAATTTGGAAAAACTGAAGGAAATAGAACAGCATGCAAAAAGGCTAATTGAAGAGAATTGTCCCAGTGTTAGGTGGATCATGAACCTTGTAGTTTTTGGTCCATACGATTACCTTGACATATTTGAAGCTAAGGATGATGAAGAAGCGGCTAAGGTTGCGATGATAATAAGGTCGTTTGGTCATGCAACTACAGAGACGTGGCCGGCTATACACTGGAAGGACTTCAAAGGCATAATAGAGAAAATCAAAATAGATTATTCCTGATCTTTCAGAATTTCTAAACTTTCCCTCTCCAAAAATACCCCTTCCCTTATCTTTAAAAGCTTGTGGTTTCTGCCCGTGTCTTCAAAGAGGGTCTCCTCAGAGGTTAGCTCCTCCTTTAACTTGTCCGCCAATTCAAGGATCTCCTGTGGCACCTCTCCCTCCCCTTCCAAGGGCAGAACTTTTCTAAAGGACTCCTCCAAAAGCCCTGCCACATCCCAAAAGTCCGGCAATCTACCTGTTTCCCTTTCCACCCAGCTTATGTTCTCATCCAAAAGGCTCTTTAAAAGCCCTTTGTCTGGCACCTTTAAAAGCTCCGCCATAAGCTGTGTGTCAAACCTTAAAAGGATGTTTCCTACAAACACAAAGGCTTTGCCTATGTCTCCCGCCCCCTGTCCGCTGATCTTTCTTTTGGTGCCTTTGGTGATTATATCGTTTATAGGTCTATATTCCACCTCTATACCCAACTGTCTGTAGGTTTCCATCACCGGTTGGGAGAACTTTTTGTAAGCATCCTCCACCTTGAAGGGTGCGAGGTTTTTGGGAACCACCAATTGATAAAAAACCTGCCCCCTTGATAAAAGCACAGTTCCACCACCCACCTCCCTTCTTATGATGGGAATGTTTAGGGTTTTAGTCCTCTCTAAATCTACCATCTGTTGCAAGTTGTCAAAGTAGCCCAAGCTTAAGTAAGTATCATCGGGTTCCACAAGTATTAAGCCATAGAGCCCAGCACGGGCAAAGGCATGAAAGAGGGTGGTTGAACGTAAGTTTCCCACCCTGCCAAGCTTATAAACCTTCACAGGCTATATTTTATTAGTATGGAGAAAAAATACGGTGAGCTGGCAATTGAACAGGCACAGTTGGAAGCTTGGGAAAATCCCTCCAAGGAGAGGGACTATCTTATAGAGATCACATTTCCGGAGTTTTCTTGCCTTTGTCCTCGGTCTGGCTACCCAGATTACGCCACCATAAAGATAAGGTATATTCCAGACCAGTATATAGTGGAGCTAAGGTCTCTGAAGCTCTGGCTAAACAAGTTCAGAAACAGATACATATCCCACGAGCAGGCTACCAACGAAATATACCAAGCCCTATATGAAACCCTAAAGCCCAAGTTTTTGGAGGTGATAGGAGATTTCAACCCACGGGGAAATGTGCATACTGTCATCAAGGTGAGGAGCGACGGGAACTACTGAGCATATCCTTTAGAGTTTTTAAAACTCGGTAGCCTTCCCTGACCTCATCGGGATAGACCTTGTAGTTGGAGTATTTATACCTTTGGTATAGCCTTACTATGTATTCCACATACCTGTATTGTTCTTTGCCTTTAAACTTCTCTAATAGCTTTTCGGGGCTATCTTTGGAGTTTAGTGTCTCTTGTAGCCTTCTGAAGAGGTTCTCTGGGTCTCTCTTTAGCCTTCTGTAGAGGTAAAAGGGTAAATAAAGCAGGGCTAAGGCTAAGGCGGTTAATAGTATATACCTTAACACTACCGCAAGGTTTTCCCTTTTGACGCTCCACCTTAATCCTTTGCCAAAGGCTTTGAAGAGGTTTATCTGCTTTTCTGCGGAAAAGCCCACCACATTGCTATACCAGAAGGAAACTATGCTGTCCATTATCAAAGAAAATGTTGATATACGTCTAAGAGCTGGGGACTGGTAGGGAGGGGTGGTATCCACCCTTACCCACTTTCCGTTGATGTACGCCA